>OGSQ01000075.1_pt1 | contig 68444 bp, 61 predicted proteins | sample 1573921 | NCBI WGS metagenome assembly OGSQ01 (sample SAMN03295832, study PRJEB24534) | human gut metagenome | isolation source: fecal sample 7 from infant 4 | host: Homo sapiens | place: USA: Pittsburgh, PA | collected 2014-07 | reverse complement strand
TTAATTGATATTAATTTAAGAATAGTATTTCTTTTACAAATAATTAAATTTATATTACTTGAAAATGTAGAGGATTTCTTTTAATATATAATATAGATACTATAAGGAGGCATTATATTATGAGCAATGTTTTATTTACAATAGCATATTTTGCAATTACAATTGGATTAATGATTTTATTATTCACTTTTGGTAGAAAATATGTATTTTCTAGAGTAAGAATAAATAAATGGATTCCGTTAGCTATATCTTTAGTATTATTTGCAACTCAATTTATTATAAAAATTAATAATATGTGGATTAGTATGGCACTTACTTTAGTTATAGTTTGGTTCTTTATGTGGTTTATTGATATTCAAAGTACTGGTGGACCAAAGAAACAAGAGAAGAAAATAGAAATTAGACCTAAAGCTAAACCAAATAGAGCAAAACATATTCAAAATCAAAAAAAATAGAGTTTTGAAGTAAACATGGCATGCAATTATTGCATGCCATGTTTACTTTCATTAATAGAATTATTTATAAAAATAGGAGAACTAAAAGCTATTTTATTATCATCTTCGATAATCTTAATTAAGTACCAACTTTCATTTTCCTCTCTATTATGTTCATAAAAATACTTAATACTATTCAAACCTATATTTTCAATTGTTTTTATTGTCTTACCTTTATTAGTTATAATTTGTATTTCTCTTATTTTGTATCTTATATCTTCAGAATAAATCATAAAACGTATCTTATTACTATTAATAGAAACTTCTTCTCCCATAAATCCATTATTAGCTGTAAAGTATAGTTTTAAATACCGTGACTCTGTAGAGAAAGTTCTTCTTTCACGAAAGGCAGAGATTATATTACTTGTTGATAGGCTATTACACAAACAAACTGTTAAGTTTTCAGAATCACCAAAGTTAATTTTGTGGTTATCTTGGCCGTTGATAGCTCCAAGCTTCCATCCTGCATCTAATAAACTAAAATAGTATTTATCATGTCTTGTATATTTGCTAGAAGGGTTTCCATTACCTACTTCTACTGATGTTATTAATTTATTTAAAATCGGATTATATGGTAAATTAATAATGTTCTTATGAGGATGATTTATTGAAATAAAGGAATCTTCATTATTAAGCATCCACAATACTAAAAATCGCAAATCATGAACTACACCAGTAAAGAAGCTTTCAGAATTAATAATATTTAAATCTCCGAATTGAGAAGTTTTACATTCAAAACCAACAATAGGAAGGAAATTATCAATTTTCTTTTTTATTTTTGAAGCATATATCTTTGTACCTTCATATTTATCATATTTAGAATCCTTTATTTTAATTTCCTTAGATAAATGAGAATTATGATCTGTAATAAATAAGAAATTTAATCCAGCTCTATATGCATATTCATAAGCTTCTATGGGAGAACCCTTGCCTGTAGAAAATTCTGTATGGCAATGAGGAATACCATAATAGTACTTTATATTAGATTTATCAAATTCTTTTATTTCTTTTATTTTTTTTCTTCCCAAAATAAGCCCCTTATAAATTATTATCTATCTATATATAGTATTTAATAAGTGGAAATAATGACAATAATATTAATCAGTGATAAAATAACTTTAAATATATAATTAGAGGGTGATTAAATGATTTTAGAATTTAATGGTATTAAACCTGTTATAGATAAGACTTGCTATATTTCTCATAGTGTTGATATAATAGGTGATGTTGTAATTAAGAAGAATGCAAATATTTGGTTTGGAACTACAATTAGAGGAGATATGAGTAATATTTTCATTGGTGAAAATACTAATATTCAAGAAAACTCAGTAGTACATGTAGATTTTAAACTTGGAACATATATAGGAAATAATGTTACTATAGGACATCGAGCTATTATACATGGATGTACTATATCTGATAATGTTTTAGTAGGAATGGGATCTATTATATTAAATGGAGCTAAAATTGGAAAAAATACTATAATAGGAGCAGGATCTTTAGTAACTCAAGGAAAAGAGTTTGAAGATGGAGTTTTAATTATGGGAAGTCCAGCAAAAGTTGTAAGAAAGCTTAATGAAGATGAAATAAAAAGCATAGAAAAATCTGCAAGTAATTATGTGGAGATTAGCAGAAAATACATGGAAAACAAGGAGAAATAATGATTAATATAGGTGAGTATAATTTATTAGAAGTTAAAAGAGAAAAGGACTTTGGATTTTATTTAGGAGATGCAGGAAGAGAGACTGTACTTTTACCTAAATCAGTTCTTGAAGGAAGAAAAATTGAAGTTGGGGATAATGTGGAAGTATTTGTATATAGGGATTCTAAAGATAGACCTATAGCAACTTTCAAAAAGCCTTTAGTAACAGTTGGTGAAGTTGGTTACTTAAAGGTAGTATTTCAAAGCGAATTTGGAGCATTTGTAGATTTTGGATTAGATAGAGATATCTTTGTACCTTTAAAAGAGCAAAGATTTAAATTGCATACTGGAACTAAGTACCTATTTTATATTTACTTAGATAAGACAGGAAGACTTGCAGCGACTACAGATGTAGAAAATTATATTCTTAATGCAAAAGAAGAAGGTGTTGAATATAAGGTTGGAGACGAAGTAGTAGCTCAAGTTTATGGAAAGACTGAAAATGGCTCAGTTCATGTAGCTATAGATGGAAAATATAAAGGGCTTATTTTAGCAAATGAATATTATACAGAAATATATCCAGGAACTGAAATGAAGCTTAGGGTAAAGAGATTATATGAAGATGGAATAATAGGAGTTACTCCAAGAAAGACTAGATTAAATGAAAGAGATCAAATTAAAGAAGATATTTTAAAATATCTAAAGAAAAATGGTGGATTTATGCCATTTAATGATAAGTCATCTCCAGAAGATATTAAAGCTACTTTTAATACAAGTAAGAATTACTTCAAAATGGCTTTAGGTGGTCTTATGAAGGATGGTAAAATAGTTCAAGAAAAAGAAGGAACTAAGTTAATATAGTATAGTACGGTGTAGAATGGCTGAATCGAAGATTATTTAAACTTCGATTCAGTCAAATTTATTTCTCGAGATACAGATTTGTTAGATTATAGATATTTAAGAGGATAAGTATATTATTTTTAGGGAGACAGCTTTTTCTTGAATTTGAATAATGCAAATTAAAACGAAAATTATAAAGGTTAGTCCTATAGATAAGGTTGACATTAAAAAAAATCAATGATATAATCGTATAGCAATTAATAATAATGACATGGAATGTTACTGGTTATGCAGGCTTTACCAAATTATTAATAATATTTATCTGGAAATAGATGTTATTTTATTTGAGTATAGTCTTTTTTTATACTCAAAAATCTTTGAAGGGGAGGAAGTCAATGAAGATAGATAAAATAATAAATAATAATTTAATTAGAACATTTGATAAGAATGGCAAAGAAGTTCTTGTTATGGGATGTGGTTTAGGTTTTCAAAAGAAAATCGGTGATATCATAGATCAAAGCAAGATAGAAAAAATTTATGCTATTGAAAATAGAAATGATTGTAATAAATTAATGACTTTACTTTCAGAAATCCCTTTAGAGTATATTCAAGCTTCAAATGAAATAATTTCTTATGCAAAGTATTCATTAGGTAAAAAATTAAACGATAACATTTATATTTCGTTAACAGACCACATTAGTTTTGCAGTAGAAAGATATAAGCAAGGATTAAACTTTAAAAATGCTTTGTTATGGGAAATAAAAAGATTTTATAATCATGAGTTTTTAATTGGTAAAGAAGCATTATCAATTCTAAAGAAACGTTTAAATATTGAGCTTCCTGAAGATGAAGCAGCATCTATAGCAATGCATATAGTTAATGCTCAGCTTAATTCAAAGGATATGAATGATACTTTAGATATAACAAAGATGATTCAAAATGTTTTAAATATAGTTAAGTTTCATTTTAATATAGAATTAGATGAATACTCCCTTCATTATGAAAGGTTTATAACTCACTTAAAGTTCTTTGCACAAAGAATGATTAGTGGAAAAACTATGAAGAGTGATGATACTAATTTTTGTGAAATGATAAAGATTCAATATAAAGATGCATATTTATGTGTAGAAAAAATTGAAAAATATATTTTAAAAGAATTTGAACATACACTTTCAGATGAAGAAATGATGTATTTGACAGTACATATACAAAGAATAATAAAAGAAGATTAATTTTAGTAGGATTGTTACTAGTAATGTAGGCTATACCTAGGAATTATAGATTTTGAGTACTCATCTATATTTCTTAGGTTTTTTATATTATATATGATTTTTAAAGAACATAGATAATATATGATAAATAAAAGCTTAGTATGAAAGGTAGTTACCGTAAGCAGAATAATTTCTGTATTATGGGCTTTACTTCATTAGAATTTATATATTTTAAATGGAGGAATAAAAAATGGATTATGCAATAGTTGCAAAAAAAATATTAGAACAAGTTGGAGGGGAAAGTAATGTTAATGCTGTAATGCACTGTATGACAAGACTTAGATTCAACTTAAAAGATGAAAGCATAGTAGATGATGAAGGCGTGAAAAAAATAAAAGGTGTTATGGGAGTAACTAAAAACGGTGGACAATATCAAGTAATTATAGGAAATAGTGTAGGAACATGCTATAAAGAACTAATGAAGCTTGGAAATTTCAAAGAAGAAAAATCAAATGAAGTGAAAGAGAAAAAAGGAATATTTGATACAATATTAGATGTTGTTTCAGGGTGTATGTCTGCAACAATGCCAGCTATTGTTGGTGCAGGCATGATAAAAGTTTTATTAGTTATATTACCAATGATGGGTATATTATCAAATACTAGCACAACATTTAAGTTATTAAATGCTTTAGGAGATGCAACATTTTATTTCTTACCACTAATATTAGTAATGTCATCATCTAAAAAGTTTAATGTAAATCCATATACTTTAGCAGCAGTAATTGGGGTTATGTTATATCCAGATTTTATAGGACTTGTTGATTCAGGTGAAAAAATAACATTATTTGGATTACCTGTAGCTGCAGCTGGGTATAAATATTCAGTGATTCCAGTAATTATGATGGCTTGGATTATGAAATATGTTGAAAGCTTCACAGAAAAAATTACGCCAGAATTTACAAAGAACTTCTTAAAACCAATGTTAACATTATTAATTGCTCTTCCAATTGCTTTAGTAGTAATTGGACCAATAGGTTTCTATGCTGGTGAAGCATTGTCAGGTGGTATGCTATTTATTTATGAAAAAGCTGGATGGCTTGCTCTTGCAATAATGGGGGCTTTAATGCCACTTATAGTTATGACAGGTATGCACTGGGCCTTCATTCCAATAGCAATAATGAATATAGCAAACATTGGATTTGATACTTTATTATTACCTGCTATGTTAGTTGCAAACTTAGCACAAGGGGCAGCATGTTTAGCAGTTACTTTAAAATCTAAAAACAAAGACTTAAAGCAAGTTGCTAGTGCTTCAACAATATCAGCATTAGTTGCAGGTGTTACAGAGCCAGCTATGTATGGTATTACTTTAAAATATAAAAAGCCTTTATATGCATGTATGATTTCAGGTGGAGTAGCAGGTTTATATGCAGGTTTTGTTGGATTAAAAGCTTTTGTATTTGCAGCACCATCACTTGTGTCAATAGTTCAGTTTATAGATCCAAAGGGTGGATCAAACTTTATTAATGCATTAATAGTTGCAGCTATAGCAACTGTAGGAACATTTGTATTGACTTGGGTACTTGGCTTTGAAGATCCAGTAAATGCAGAAGATGAAGAAATAAAAGCAGATATGGATGAAGCTAAAGCTATATCAAACACAATAGTATTATCACCAATTGAAGGAAAGGCAGTATCTTTAAAACAAGTTAATGATATTACATTTAGTGAAGAAATAATGGGTAAAGGTGCAGCTATAATACCAACTGTAGGAAGAGCTATTGCACCTATTGATGGAGTTGTTTCAGCATTATTTGAAACAAAACATGCTATTGGATTAACTTCAGATAATGGAGCAGAAATACTAATTCATATAGGATTGAATACAGTGAAACTAGGTGGGAAATACTTCACAGCACATGTAAAGAGTGGAGATAGAGTTAAGGCTGGGGATTTATTAGTAGAATTTGATATTAAAGCAATTAAGGAAGAAGGATACGAAGTAATTACACCAGTACTTGTTACAAATTCACATGATTATAGTGATATATTATCTTATATAGATAGAGATGTTAAAGAAAAAGAAGAGTTAATAAAAGCAATTAAATAAGAGGAGGTGTTTTAAATGATAAGATTTCCAGAAAATTTCTTATGGGGTGGAGCTACAGCAGCTAACCAGTTTGAAGGAGCATATAATGAAGATGGTAAAGGATTATCAATTCAAGATGTGATGCCAAAAGGAATAAAGGGACCTGTAAGTGAAGGCCCAACAGAAGATAATATGAAGCTTATAGGTATAGATTTTTATAATAGATATAAAGAAGATATAAAGTTATTTGCAGAAATGGGCTTTAAAACTTTTAGAATGTCTATTGCTTGGTCAAGAATATTTCCAAATGGTGATGATAAAGAACCAAACGAAAAAGGATTAGAGTTTTACGATAAAGTATTTGATGAACTAGCTAAGTATGGAATAGAGCCATTAGTTACTTTATCACATTATGAAACTCCACTGGCATTAGCTAAAAATTATGATGGATGGATAGATAGAAGACTTATTGGATTCTTCGAAAATTATGTTAGAACAGTATTTACAAGATATAAAGATAAGGTAAAATATTGGTTAACATTTAATGAAATAAACGCAGCATTACATGCACCATTAATGAGTGCTGCTATATGGACTCCAAAAGAAGAATTAAGTAAGCAAGATTTATATCAAGCTATGCATCATGAACTAGTTGCTAGTGCATTAGCTGTTAAAATTGGTCATGAAATAAATCCAGAATTTAAAATCGGATGTATGATTTTAGGAGTGCCGAATTATCCATTAACTCCACATCCAAGTGATATAATAAAAGCTATGGAGCAAGATAGAGAAATATTATTCTTTGGAGATATTCATGTTAGAGGAGAATATCCAAAATATATGAATAGATACTTTAAAGAAAATAATATAGAAATTAAAATGGAAGATGGAGATAGCGAAATACTTAAAAATACAGTAGACTTTATTTCATTTAGTTACTATATGAGCACATGCGCTACAGCTGATCCAGAAAAGGCTAAGGGAGGATTAGGTAACATTATTTCAGGTGTACCAAATCCATATTTAGAAGCATCAGAGTGGGGATGGCAAATAGATCCACAAGGATTAAGATATATTCTTAACTTCTACTATGATAGATATCAAAAACCATTATTTATAGTTGAAAATGGACTTGGAGCCGTAGATGAATTAGTTATAGATGAAAATGGAAATAAAACAGTAAATGATGATTATAGAATCAATTATTTAAACGATCATTTAGTTCAAGTTGCTGAGGCGATTGAAGATGGTGTTGAGCTAATGGGATATACTACTTGGGGATGCATTGATTTAGTATCTGCATCAACAGCCGAACTTAAAAAGAGATACGGATTTATTTATGTTGATAGAAATGATGATGGAACTGGAAGCTTAGAAAGATATAAGAAAAAGAGCTTTAACTGGTACAAAGAAGTTATAGAAACAAATGGTGGAAGCTTAAAAAAATAATATAATAAATAAAGCTATGAATATCCAATTAATTTTAACGGTATTCATAGCTTTTATTTAATTTTGAAAAGATTTTTTAGATAAATTAAGAAAGATATTTTCAAAGTGTTGAAAAAGAAATATCAAAATGATACAATTGAAATGTAAAGGATTAGAAAAAATTGAATTTATTATATAAAGGGTGGTATTGAGATGAATAGAAAAGTAAGAATAGGAATTGATGTTGGGGGAACATTTACTGATGCAGCTGTGATAGATAATGAAACATATGAAATTATAGCAAAAGATAAAATTCCAACTACTCATCATGCTGAAGAAGGGGTAGCAAAGGGAATAGTTACAGTTATAAATAAAGTATTAAAAGATAATAGAATTTCTCCAGATGATGTTGTATTTATTGCTCATGGTACAACCCAAGCTACTAATGCTCTTTTAGAAGGTGATGTAGCTAAAACTGGTATTATAGGTATGGGGAGAGGTTTTGAAGGTGAAAGAGCAAAGGGTGAAACAAATGTTGGAGATGTTGAACTAGCTGCTGGAAAATATCTTCATACAGTTCATAGTTATATAGATTCAGGAAATTTAAGTGATGAAAGAATTAAAGATGCTATTTTAAAATTAAAGTCTAATGGAGCAGAGGTAATAGTTGCTTCAGAAGCATATTCAGTGGACAACCCTGAAAATGAAATTAAGGTAATTGAAAGTTGTAATAAAGAAGGTTTATATGCTACTGGTGGATATGAAATATCACAGCTATATGGGTTAATGGCTAGAACAAGAACAGCTGTAGTTAATGGAGCTTTAATTCCTAAGATGATGGAAACTGCAAATATGACAGAAAAATCAGTTAAAAATGCCAATATTAAAAAGCCACTTATGATAATGAGATGTGATGGTGGTGTTATGACTGTAGAGGAAGTTAGAAAACGTCCAATATTAACAATGTTATCAGGTCTTGCAGCTGGCGTTGCTGGTGCACTTATGTATGAAAAAGTTTCAGATGGTATATTTTTTGAGGTAGGAGGAACATCAACAGATATATCTGTTATAAAAGATGGGAAAGTAATGATTAAAAATGCAGAGGTTGGAGGCCATAAGCTTTACTTAACATCATTAGATGTTAGAACTCTTGGTATTGCAGGAGGAAGTATGATTGTTGTTGAAAATGGTAAGATAGTTGATGTTGGACCAAGATCAGCTCATATTGCTGATAAAGAATATGAAATTTTTGCAGATGAAAGTAAAATGTCAAATCCTAAAGTTAAATATATAGCACCAAGAAAAGATGATAAAGCTAATTATGTAGCAATTGAATGTGATAATGGGTATAGTTATGCATTAACAGTAGCAGGAGCTGCAAATATATTAGGATATGTTCCAGAAAATGATTATGCAAGGGGAAATGATAAAGCTGGAAGAAAAGCCTGGGAAGTATTAGCAAAGGAAATAGGAATATCAGTAGAAGAAGCATGTACTCAAGCTATGAATATAGCTATTAAAAAAGTTAAGGTTATAGTTGAAAATTTAATTAAAGAATATGATTTAAATACTTCAATTATAAGATTAGTTGGTGGTGGAGGTTCAGCTTCAATTATTACACCTTATTTAGGTGAAATGATGGATATGAAATTTAATATTGCCAAAAATGCTCCATATATATCTACCATAGGTGTTGCCCTAGCTCTTGTAAGAGAACAGGTTGAAAGAAATGTAGCCAATCCAACAGAAAATGATATTAGAAGAATAAGAGCTGATGTTATGGAAGCAGTAACTAAAGCAGGAGCAAATCCAAGTACTGTTGAAATTTCAATAGAAGTAGATTCACAAAAAAATATCTTAAGAGCTGTAGCAACAGGTGCAACTGAGCTTAGAACTAAGGATTTAAACACTGCTAAAAAGACTGATGAGGAATTAAAGGAAATAGCAGTAACAGCCACAGGAGTCCAATGTGAAGAAATTGAATTAGTAGCTAAGACTGGTAGATGGAATGCTTTTACAGCTAATAAAATAGAAAAGAAATTATTTGGATTAGTAAAGAAGAAAAAATATCTTGTAAGAGTTATTGATAATGAAGGGGTAATAAGACTTCAAAAAGATAATGGAAAGATATTGATGGTAACTAAAGGAGATGTTAACTATAGATTTTCTGAATTTGTAGACCATATGACCACATATTCTGATGCTGGTGGAATTCTTCCTAAGGTATATTTATTTTTTGGGGAAAAACAAGTAGATTTATCAGGAATGACAAGTAAAGAGCAATTAATATCTGTTGTTAATATGGAATTGGAATTTATTGATGAAGATAGCCCAATTATTGCGGTAGCTTCAAGGGAAAATTAGTAAGAATAAAAATGGAGAGCTAGGAATTAATAGCATAAATTGTGTTAGTCCTAGCTTTACTAGATAAGAAATATAATATTTAAACCTTTATTGAGAAGAGTTGAATTTAGGTGATTAAGGCAACTGATTGGTAAAAATAGTAGCATTAAGAAATAATATAAATTATAATGATATATGGAGTAGAAAATATTTGGGTTGTCTTTTAATAGTAGTAAAATATGAATTGAAAGATTGAAGAGTTTATATTGAATGTGTTGGAATTAGAATGTGTAAGACATCATAGATGTACTTATTATTTGCATTAGATATACGAAAGTCAAATATAAATTTTACTAATAAATTATAAAATAAAGGTATGTGAATATAGTGATGATGGTAAAGGATAAAAGTGACTTAACTAAGTCAGAGGTTAAGATATTAGATTATTTACAAGAGTATATGAATAGTAGTATATATATGACAGTTACAGAAATTGCAAATAACTGTGGGGTAGGTGAAGCCACTGTCACGAGATTTTGTAGAAAATTAGGCTTTAGAAGTTTTCTTGAGTTTAAAATGACAATGGTACAAGAGTTTCAAAATAAAGGTATAACAGAAGATGATATAAAAGAAGAAGCTGTTTTACCAGAGGATTCTGTAGAGTTAATAGCAAGGAAGCTAGGAGATTCTATTAGCAGTACAATATTTAATAATTTAAAGGCGCTTAATTATGATTATATTGAAGAGGCTACTAATAGAATTTTAAAGGCAAATAAAATATACTTTGTTGGAGTTGGATACTCAGGGGTATTGGCAGAAGATGCTTATTATAGATTTATGGATTTAGGGCTAAATTGTAGTTATTTTAGAGATATAAATGCATTATCAGCAGTAAGTAAATTTTTAAAATCTGATGATGTAGTTATAGTTATTTCACGTAAGGGAAATACTGCTGAAATAAATTCTGTAATTGAAAATATTAGAGAAAATAAAGTTAATGTTATAGCTATTACTGAAAATTTGTTATCAAAATTAGCTAGAGTAAGTGATATTACTATTAACTATAATTCGCATAAAGTTGAAGTAGATGATAAAGTCGTACAAAGTAAAATTATAGAAAAATATGTATTAGAATTATTATATTTAAATGTAGTTAGAAAGAATTCTATCAAATAAATTTTAAATGCTATCAGTTTAAAAGCGATAATACTTTTAAACTGATAGCATTTTCGTTTTAATAAAAATAATTTTCAAATGTGGAATTAAAATTCAAAAAAATGAAAATATACTATCAAAAACTATTGCTAAACGTTTTCAAGGGTGGTATTATTAATATATAGTAAAAAATGGATGAAAAGTTAATTTATATTAATTCTTTCTCAAAGACTAGCAAAGTTAATAACAAATTTCAATAAGCTTATGGAATGTAACAAAAGATGTAAACAATATTCATTTAGAGTTTTGACTTAAAATAAGAGTTATTATTTTAAGGGTTTATGACCCACATAATTAAAAAATGAGGGGGAAAAGAAAAGTGATCAGAAAAAGAAAAAAAATCATGTGTATTTTAGCATCAGTAGTTATAGCAGTAGGAGTTTTAAGTGCTAATGTAAGCGCAAATGTTGAAAAAGTACAAGGTAGTAATGTTGCGGATAGTATTAATGCGAGTATTCCAGAAGTAGTAAAAGAGGAAAATACTCCAAATCTTGAACTAATGTATGAAGTATATATTGAAAACAGAGACGGTGGAAGTATATATCAACAATATCCTGATGGGACAACAAGAACAATGGGAAATGTAATACGCGCAGGTAAATATTCAGCTGATTCTTCAGCAGGTTTTTGGGCCTCACATTATGATGCTGGTAATGATGGTAGTCACTCTTGTATAACTGCAACTGCTTCAAATAATGTACACATAAGGGTGGGTCCTAATGAAAGTTATGATCCAATAAAGGCTGCAGAAATAACTAAAGAGTCAGTTCCAAGTTTATCACCAAAGGATATAGAAGCTGCAGGTGTATGGATGCCTAAGCAATTTACAATAGGTACTGAGGAAGATTATTCCTTTGCAGCAATAAATAATACAGCAGGCTTCGCTGACAATATTATTTATACAGATATGGCTGGAGGAACAGAAATATTTGGAGGTATTAGTGGAGCCTTTGTTGGAAACCCAGTACACTTCTTAGATAGTGATGGAGAATGGAAGTCATTAGATTACTATTACAATGGTTCTTATGATAAACCAATACCAGAAGATTTAAAGATAATAGTAAGTAAGCCTTCAATAGATATTGGTTCACCTACTAGTATAGAATTTGAAAACTGGGCAGCTGGAGATACAGTAAATGGTGAATATAAAGATACTAATGGTAGAGTACTATTAAATTACGAAGATGGTACATCAAAACATATAGCAGATATAATTCAAAGAGTTAAGGGTACAGGAAGATTTGGTGGAAGTGAATATTCACATGTTGGTACATTTAGGGCAAGTCATCCAGGTGTAATTTGTTTATCGACTTCACCTAAAACTGGTAGAACTAACTGGGGAAGTGCTTCTCATTACTCAGGTGGAATTCAATTAGTTCCAGCAAATCATGCAAAATTCTTGGCTTATAACGTTGATCAAAAAGCATTTATAGATGGACAATTTAATCAACAACCACACTATGGAATAATAGGAGCTGTAGGCTCAACAGCAGAAAATTTATTTAATCCGGATTATGCAATAGATGGAAAGATCTCTTATGATCCAATTTGGGAGGCTGTTGCACCACTTTATTCTCAATATATGAAACCAAAATATATTGAAGGGGATAAAGAAAATAGCACAATGTTTGTTATATCAGAAGATTTTGGACAAACCTATCAAGAATCTCCTACGATTATGGGATTAACAGGTTTTAAAGATAATGCAAATTCATTTGAAGAGTCTCCTGTTGCTAATTGGACAAATATAAAAATACTTTTAAAATACTAAGATTATAAGTGAGGTTATATTATGATAAGAAAATCAAAAAGTAAAATTGCTATAATTATTGCTATTGCATTATCAGTATCAGTTATTTCAAGCTACAAAATTAGTACTGTTTTTGCAGATGAGTTAGAAAATAAAAAACAAATAGATACGATTCAAGAAGTGGAAAGTGAAGAAAAAGCAGAAAATATTACAATTGATGAAACAGATTTAGATAAAGTGATTTCAGAAGATGAGTTAAAGGTTATGTTTCCAGATGAAAATTTAAGAAAGGTAGTTGTAAGAAATGTAACCTATACTGCCTTTGCAAATCCTCAAGGAATACCAGGTCTTGAAGAAGATACAGTTACATTAAGAAAGTTACAAGCAGTTAAATACTTACTTGCAAATGAAGAAGGGATACAATCTCTTGAAGGAATAAGGTATTTACCAAACTTAATAGAGTTAAATTTAGAAGGAAACCATATTCCTTCATTATCAGAAGAAATTTCAACATTAAAATCTTTAGATAAATTAATTCTATCAAGAAATAAATTAACTGAAATACCTGGATTCATTGGTAACTTACCTAAGTTACGTTGGCTTGATATTTCAGAGAATAGCTTAATATCAATACCAGTAGAATTATTTAATATTAAGACTATAGATAGATTAGATATATCTCAGAATAAAATAGAATCATTGCCAGTTGAAATTAATAACTTAACATCATTACAAAGATTAATAGCTTATGATAATGAATTAACTGAGTTACCAATAGAAGCTGGAAAGTTAACAGTTTTAAGAGATATAAGTGTTTTCGATAATAAGTTAAAATCACTACCAGAATCTATTGGAACATTAACAAATCTTAATTATTTAAGGGTTGCTAAAAATCAATTAACATCATTACCAGAAAGTATAGGTAATTTGAAAAACTTGTTTACTTTATCAGCAAATAACAACCAAATAACTTATATACCAAGTAGTATAAATGGATCAACTAAAATTGGTGAAATAAATTTATCAAATAACTTAATAGAAAACTTAGATTTCAAACTTTCATTGCCTGTATTAAAGGAAATAAATTTAAGCAATAATAAGTTAACAGAAATACCAAACTTAAGTGGTTCAACTAATTTAAGAAAGGTAAATCTATCTAAGAATGAAATAGTTGATGGAAGTGCAGCTTCATCCTGGGGAACTGTTCAATATTTAGATATTTCTAATAATAAATTAACAGATTTACCACTTGTATCAACTATAAAACAACTTGATGTATCATATAACGAAATTACAAAGATACCATCAGAAATAACTACTATGACTACAATTAATAATTTAGTTCTTAACAATAATAAAATAGAAGAGTTACCAGTAGAAATAGGACAATTATTAACATTAACAGGTTTAAATATAAACAATAATAACATTAAGAATTTACCAACAGAAATTGGAGCTTTAATTAAACTACAAGGTTTTTATAGTAATGGTAATGGAATAACTGAAATACCAGAATCCTTTAGTGAACTAAAAGAGTTAAGATTCTTCGAAGTAGCAGATAATAACTTAACAATTATTCCGGATTCAGTAGCTAGCCTTGAAAAGCTAAAAAAGGTAAATATTAAAAACAACTATCTTACAAAGATTAACTTTAATGAAAATGTTAAAGTTGTAAGTGATGGAAACTTCCTTGATACAAAAGTTGAAATCAAAGCAATTTCTAATAAGAAAATAGATATAAAAGTAGATGAGGTAATAAACCTATTAGATTATGTTGAAGTTATTGGAAGTGACAGAAAGTTAAACTCAGAGGTTGTAGAAGTAAGATTAGATTCTAATAAAGGAGTCTTTAAAATAGGAGAAACACCAACAACAATAATCGGAGTACAAAAAGGTGTTGAAAAAGTAACTATAAAATTAAAAAATTCTGAAGGTAAGAAATTTGAAGCAAGAGTAGATGTAAGAATAAAATAAATGTTATAGCAATACTACTGAGTTCAGTGAAGTGCTATGATTAGTGATTGGAAAAAGCCATACCTTTAAGATATGAATTTATATGAAAGTTTTAGCGTTAATAATTATAGATTTTATAAATTCATTAAGGACTAAGACTTAATTATAGATTACTAAGGTATAGCACTCACTGAATGAAGTAATTTTATTAAGGTACCAGTTGAATTTGCAGAGGGGAGGCTCTTTTATACTAGTAATAAGGTGGAGATGATTTTTTATAAAAGAATATGAATAAAATTTTCAAATTAATGAAAAAATAATATCAAAATCCTTGAAAGTAAAAAATTGGTATGATAAAATGTAGTTAAATTAATATTTAAGGAGGACAGTATGAATCTTTTAGATAAGTTAAATGAAAAAAAGTTAACATTGATTGTAAGTTTGCCAGCAAATGATGTTGAACTAGCTAAAGCAGCTATTGAAGCTGGAGCAGATATGGTGAAAATACATGTCAATGTGGAACACAGAGCAAGTAAAACAAGGTTTGGATCTCTACAAGAAGAATTAGAAAATGTTAAAGCAATAAGAGATTTATGTCATTCACAAAATATATCTTCAGGTATTGTTGCAGGTGGACATAATGAAATTCCAATGTCAGAAATAGATGGAATAATGGAAAATGGATTTGCGTTTATATCATTATATGATAAGCATATGAATCCATTAATAATGAAAAAAGATATCTATAAAATGGTAGCCATAGATGATAACTATGATATAGAGTTTGTTAAAGTTTATGATAGTTTACCTATAGATATACTTGAGTGTTCAATTATGGATCCAAAAACCTATGGTGAGCCTCTTACTGTAAGGGAAATATTACAATATAAGTCTATACGCAATTCAACTAACACACCTATTGTAATTCCAACTCAAAGAAAAATAACCCCAGAACAAAGTTTAATACTTCAGGAAATTGGTATAAATGGCATAATGATAGGAGCTATAGTAACAGGTAATACAAAAGAATCTGTCTATAAATCAACTTTAGAGTTTAGAGAAACTATAGATAATTTTAATAAGGAGTAACATTATGGAAAGTGAGAAGGTTTTATATATACCTTTAGATGATAGACCTGTAAACCTTGCTTTGGTACAAGACTTAGGAAAAATATCAAATATCGATATAATAACACCACCTAAAGAAATCCTAGGGCAATTTTTTCAAAAGGGACAATGCCATGAAATTTCAAACTGGCTAAAGAATACTAAAGGTCAAGTTTTAATAATATCATTAGATATGCTTTTATATGGAGGGTTAATTGCTTCAAGAAGTTCCGACACTCCAAAGGAAGAAGCTTTAGAATTGTTAAATGCTGTAAGAGAATTTAAAAGAGAAAATCCTACAGTAAAGATCTATGCTTTCTCAAATATTATGAGATTATCTATTTCCATTTCTGGTGATGAAAGTGAAGTATGGTGGAGAAAGATAAATAAATATAATGAGCTAAGATATAAAATTGAAATTTTAGGAGAGCTTAATTTACAAGGTGATTTAGATAAGTTAATATCTGAAATTCCTGAAATCGTTTTAGAAAATTATTTAAACTCTAGAAAAAGAAATCACATATTAAATATGGAAGCAATTAATCTTGTTAAAGATGAAATAGTAGATTTCTTAATTATGTCTCAAGAAGATTGCTCACCCTATGGACTTCATTGGATAGAGCATAAGGTTATAAATGACGAAATAAATAAATATTTTTTAAAGGATAAAGTTTATGTATATCCAGGAGCTGATGAAATAGGACAAATTTTATTAGCTAGGTATATAAATGATAGTACAAAATCCTATCCTAAGGTTTTTGTTGATTATGATGATGAAGATGGAAGTAATAATATACCTAAATTTGAAGATAGACCTTTAAAGGATAATATTAATGAACATTTAAAAAGTTTAGGAACAATAAGTGTAGATAATATAGAGTCCTGTGATTTAGTCTTAGCGGTTACCACCCCTAATATGCCTTATATAGATATGGCAGAAGATAATATGGATAACTATAATAAGAAAGAAATTATAGATGACTTTGTATCGAAGCTAAAAAAATATTCTTATAAAGGTAAAGTAATAGCCCTAGCAGATTTATCCCTTGCTAATGGTGGGGATTTATATTTAATAGATAGATTAAGGGAAGAGGACTTATTATTAAAAATTACAGCATATAGTGGTTGGAATACTGCAGGTAATGCATTAGGTACTGCTATTGCTCATGGGAATATTATTTCCAATTTAATAAATAATAGTAAATTAAACTTAAATAATTCTATAAATAGCTTACGACTTCTTTTAGAAAGATATGCAGATGATCTTTTCTACCAAAGTATTGTAAGAAGAGATACAGCCAAAATAGTTCTTGAAGAAAATTTAAGTATTTTCAATATGGGAAATATCAATGTAAGGGTAAATAACTATGTTGAAAAAGCTTTAGATACTTTAATGAAAGAATATTTTATAGGAAAAAACATTGATTATTTAGAATCAAAAGGTATAGTGTCTGAAATTGATGTAAAAGCGGCATTACCTTGGAATAGGGTTTTTGAAACCGAATGTTCTATAAAATTAAAATTACAGGAGGTTTAAAATGGATATTAAGGGTTTTAAAGAATATGACATAGTAGTAATCGGAGGGGGGCCTTCTGGATTAATAGCAGCTAAGGCAGCAGCTACAGATGATGCTAAGGTTTGCTTAATTGAAAGAGGTGGATATCTAGGTGGGTGTGCTACAAAATCTTTAGTTATACCTCTTATGACTTTTCATGCAGGAGAAAAGCAAATAATTAAGGGGTATGCAGAAGAACTTATAGAAAAAATAAAAGAAGAAGGTGGAACTATTGGACATATAATGGATCCATTAGGTGTTGCAGCAACTGTAACTCCAGTAGACACAGAAATTTATAAATATGTAGCTCAAGAGTATTTACTTGATGCTGGTGTTGAAATTTTATATCATACAGAAGCTTTAGAAGTAAATAGAGAAGAAGAGAGTGTTACTTGTATAACAGCCAAAACTCGTTCAGGTATTTATGATATAAAAGCTAAGTATTTCATTGATGCAACAGGGGATGCTGAAATAGCCTACCTAGCTGGCTGTGAAATGAAGGTAGGAAGAGAAGTAGATGGAAAATGCCAACCTATGACTTTTATGTTTAAAATGGATAATGTAGATGTTGATAAAATAATAGATTATTCAGATAAACATCCAAATGAATTTGTTATAAGTAATGAAATCAGCTCGCTATCAGAGGTAAAAAGAATAGCGATTTCAGGATTTTTCTCTAAGGTGGAAGAAGCTAATAAAAATAATGATTTAAATCTAAATAGAGATAGAGTACTTTTCTTTGAATTAAATAGAAGAGGAGAAGTAGCTATAAATATGAGTAGAGTAATAAATAAAAAATCTATTGAAGGCTTTGAACTTTCTGAAGCTACTATAGAAGGTAGAAGACAGGTAATAGAGATATATAAATTCCTTAAAAAATATATTCCAGGCTTTGAAAACTCAAGATTACTACAGTCAGCAGATGAGATTGGTGTCCGTGAGTCCAGAAGAATAGTAGGTGAGTATGTAATTACTGAAAATGATATCATTCAAGGGAAGATATTTAGTGATACAGTAGCCTTAGGTAGTTGGCCTATTGATATTCATGATCCAGAAGGGAAGGATATTACCATTAAGGAAATGAAGATGGGAGACTATTATGGAATACCATACAGGTGTTTAATTCCAAAGGGTATAAAGAACTTACTAGTTACTGGAAGAGCAATAAGTTCCACTCATGAGGCATTTGCTTCAGTTAGAGTATCACCTATATGTATGGCATTAGGTCAGGCAGCAGGGATTGCATCAAAAATAGCTTTAATAAATAAGTTACCTTATAAAGATATAGATATAAATGAGTTAATGATTGAACTAAAAAAATCAAATCAAGTAATAAGTTAAATCGCAATTATTTATTGTTTCAAGTTTAAATAAAAGGCCTTTAGGATAAAAAACTAGGGGCAAATATAAAAAAAGAATAAAATTTTGGAGGTATTATAAAATGGGAGATGCATTAAGTTTACAGGTAATATTAATTTTATTAACATTTGTAGTTATTACAGGACTTATGATTGCTAAAAAGTTACCAACATTATTAGCTTTACCTTTACTAGGTATTATTATTGCAGTGATTGCTGGGGTTCCATTCAAGACACCGTTAGAGGAAGGTGGACAAACAATAATGGGACATGTTATTGGAGCCGGTTCTGCAAGGTTAGCAACAACTATGATTGCCACAATATTAGGTGGAATGTTTGCTAAAACTATTCAAAAGCAAGGAATATCAAATGCTATCGTAAGAAAAGCAGCAGAGCTTGCAGGGGATAAACCATTAGTTATAGCTTTTGTATTAACATCAGCAGTGGCAGTAGTTTTCTCAGCACTTGGAGGTGCTGGGGCAGTTATCATGGTAGCAACAATAGTAATACCTCTTATGCTATCAGCAGGTATTAAACCAACAGCAGCTGCCGGTTGTTTCCTAATGGGGCTTGGTTTAGGGGGATTATTTAATGTAGCTAACTATCAATTCTATGTTGATGCAATTGGAATGGATATGGAACTTGTAAAATCAACTTCTTTAGTATTGGGATTAATTTCTGTAGTTGTAACAGTTGTATATATATTAATTAATGTTAGAGGTACTTCAGTAAGAAGTACATGGGCTATGCCAACAGGAACAACAACAAATGTTGTTCAAAAGGATGTTAATATTTTTGCTTTACTAGCACCAATAGTACCAATTTTATTAGTATTCTTCTTTAAGTTATCAACTGAAGTTTCATTATTAACAGCAGTTATTTATACAATATTAGTAACAAAACCAAGAGATTTCATCCAAATTACAACAAGCTCTTTAGTTGAAGGAATTCAAGATGTTGCTGGGGTTTTAGGTTTAATGATAGGTATTGGTATATTATTAAATGGTGTTGCAGCAGAACAAACAGTATCATTAATGCAACCACTTATTTCAGCAGTATTACCAACCTCACCAGTTCCATATATAATATTATTTACAATCTGTGCTCCTTTAGCATTATATAGAGGACCATTAAATCTGTATGGATTAGGTTCTGGAATCGCAAATGTTATGCTTGCAGCAGGAACATTAAGTCCAGCAGCAATTGGTATGGCATTAAGATCTACAGGTGTAGTTCAAGGTATATCTGATCCAACAAATACTCATAATGTTATAGTGTGTGATTTTGCAAAAGTAGATGTAAATGCCGTATTAAAATCTACAATACTTTACACAGTAATAATAACTTGTGGAGCTTTAATATATACTGCAATTACTATATTTTAGTTAAGAAAATATTCTTAATTTAGAAGAAGGGTTAAGAGTTAAGTTGTTTTAAAAACCAAAACTTAACTCTTAATTTCCACAATATAAAAGGGTGGCGCTAGGGATAGGTGCATAAGCCTCTTTTGATAAATTTAAGGGGAGTAAATTAAATGAATAATTTATATTATTTAAATGATGAAATTTTATACTTTTTAGAATTAAAGGAAGATATAGTATTTCATAAAATACCAAAGAATAAAATAAGATATTTTCTTAATGAAGCTAGCAATATTGGTAGAAAAGAAGCTAAGAAATATAAAGATATTACCATAGAAGAGTTACTTAAGGATAATGGAGTGGAAGTAATTATTGAAGAGACTTGTCCCACTAAGAAATTAGATATAAGAGGTGAGATAATCTTTGATAAAAAAGAAAAGAAAATAACAATTTATAAAAATTCTATAGAACAACTATATAAATCTTTAAATGAATCAGGATTTAAAGTGAGTAGAGAAAAGGTTTATCAAATTCATTTGGCGCATGAGTTTTATCACTTCCTAGAGTTTAAGAATAAAAAGAATACAAACGAATTGTTAGAAAAAGTGGAGACAATTTCTATAGGACCAATAAAGAGAAAATCTTCAATATTAAAAACTAGGGAAATAGCAGCTCATAGCTTTTGTAAGGAGTTATTAAATCTTAAATTCCATCCAAAGCTTATGGATTATTTATTTTTAATTGAAACTAAAAAAGTAGATAAAAATGATTTTAAAAGGTATATTACAGAATTAAATAATGAATATTTACACCTCTGATGTTAATTAAATTAATAATTAACATCAGAGGTGTACTATTTTATTCTTTATGAATTTATAATAAGCTAGCTAGATTAACTAAGTCAATTGATTTCATATATATTGATAGAAATGATGATGGAACAGGAACTTTAGAAAGATATAAAAAAATATGATAATTAAAAAATTATCATATTTTTATTGACTTCATTACTTTATTGTGTTAAAGTATTAAATAAGGAAAGCGTTTTTAAAGAAAATAAAGAGGGGGCAATTAATTATGAAATTTGGGAAAAAATTATTAGCTTTAACAGTAGTATCTGTTATGTCATTATCATTGATATCATGTGGGGAAAAGAAAGATCAAAGTGTATTAGATAAGGACAAGCTTATTTTAGGTTTTGATGATACTTTTGTACCTATGGGATTTAAAGATTCAAATGGAGAGTATGTTGGATTTGATATTGATCTAGCTAAGGCTGTTTCAGAAAAGTTAAATAAGGAAATAGAGTTTCAACCTATAGATTGGAGTATGAAAGAAACGGAACTTAAGAACGGAAATATAGATTTTATTTGGAATGGATATAGCATTACAGACGAAAGAAAAGAAAAAGTTGAATTTTCAATTCCATATTTAAATAATAGACAAGTTATTATTACTTTATCAGATTCTAAAATTAACACTAAGGCAGATTTAAAAGATAAAGTTGTTGGTGCACAAAATCAATCAAGTGCTGTTGATGCAATTGAGGCTGATGGTGATACTATAACTACATTTAAAGATAGTAAAGTAGTAACTTTTGAAACTAACAATGAAGCATTAATGGATTTAGAAGCAGGAAGATTAGATGCTGTAGTTGCTGATGAAATATTAGCAAAATACTACACTAATCAAAGAGGGTCTGAAAAGTATAAAATTTTATCTGAAGATTTTGGTACAGAAGCGTATGCTGTAGGAATGAGAAAAGAAGATAAGGATTTAGTTGAAGCATTTAATAAAGCATTTAATGAGTTAGTTGAAGATGGAATAGCTGGAGAGATTTCTGTTAAGTGGTTTGGTGAAGATATAATTGCAAAATAATTAATAAAGTAATAAGGAGGCGTTTACCTTGGAATTAATAAATGAAATTATGGAATTTATTCCTCAAGCATTAGAAGGCTTAAAGGTAACTATTGGAATATTTTCGATAACCTTAATATTATCAATACCTTTAGGCGTAGCAATTGCTTTAGGAAGAATATCTAAAATAAAAATACTAAAATCTATAACTGGAATCTATGTTTTAATTTTAAGAGGGACACCATTATTATTACAAATATTATTTATATTTTTTGGGTTACCTATTATCGGTATAAATATACCGAGATTTCCAGCGGCTATTTTAGCTATGGTATTAAATTATGGGGCATACTTTGGAGAAATATTTAGAGCTGGTATATTATCTATAGATAAAGGACAGTTTGAAGGGGCAGATGTACTGGGATTAAATAAAAAAGATACTTTTTTTAGAATCGTACTTCCTCAAGCTCTAAAAAGGATTTTTCCACCTGTTGGAAATGAGGTAGTAACTTTAGTTAAAGATACAGCATTAATTTATGTAGTTGGTTTAGATGAGTTATTAAAGATAGCCAAGATAGCATCTAATAGATTATCATCTATTATGCCATTTGTTGTAGTTGCAGTATTCTATTTAGTATTTAACGGAGTGCTAACAAAGATTTTAGAGGCAATGGAGAAAAAGTTTGATTATTATCAATAGGAGGGAAGGATATGCTTAAGGTTAAGGGGTTAAAGAAAAGTTTTGGGAAAACTGAAGTTTTGAATGGAATAGATCTTGAAGTAAATTCAGGAGAAATAGTAGTTATAGTAGGTCCTTCCGGTGGTGGTAAAACAACTCTATTAAGGTGCGTAAATGGACTAGAGTTTTGTGATGAAGGGACTATTATAGTAGAAAATAAGTATTTATGTGAAAATGGAGTTTATAAGGAAAAGAAAGAATTTAATGAAGTAAGAAGAGCAATAGGGTTAGTATTTCAAAACTTTAATCTTTTTCCACATATGAGCGTATTAGATAATTTAATAGAAGCACCCATTAGGGTTTTAGGAGAAAAAGAAACTAAGGCGAAGAAAGATGCAAAAGAAATATTAGGATTTTTAGGATTAAAAGATAAAATAGATAGTTATCCTTATGAACTGTCAGGAGGACAAAAGCAAAGAGTAGCTATAGGGAGAGCCTTAGCTTTAAATCCTAAATTAATGTGCTTTGACGAACCTACATCAGCTTTAGATCCAGGTTTAAGTGGAGAAGTAGCAGAGATAATAAGGTCACTTGCAAAAGAGGGAATGAGTATGCTTATAATAACTCATGACATGGATTTTGCAAAAAAAGTAGCAGATAAGATATACTCAATGAAGAACGGAATTCTCCTAGAAGGAAATGTATTTACAAATTGAATATAACGACAATGATAAATAGAATATGCTCCATAAGACATATTCTATTTATCATTACGAGTATATTACAATTAATAATAGCCAAAGAATTTGTTGTGGAAATGATATGTACTAAATGAAAATGAGAAGAAGTAAAAATGAAGGAATGAATAAAGGAGGTTTTATATAGCAAAACCTCCTTTTTTTAAGATGTACTTAAAAAATCTATAAAGATTTTTTATAAACATTCTTTCATTTTTTAATTTTTTCATTCTTTAATTAAATGCTTTGAATTTTATTACATACTTACAGTTATTTTTTTGATTTAAATATGACTTTTATCAATTCATTTATTACAAATGGAATTAATGAAATTAATATTACTATTCCCCAATCATATAGGCTTAAGGAATAAACTTTAAATACATTTGCAGTAAATGGTATTGTTATTATTGCAAATTGCAATAGAATACCAAAAGCTATAGATGCTAATAGCCATTTATTCTTAAAGAAACCTATTTGGAATATAGATTTTCTTTCGTTTCTCATTGATAAGGAATAGAAAAGTTGAGAAACACTTAATACTACAAATGCCATTGTTTGAGCATGTTTTAAGGAGTCAGGATATAATTTTTCTCCTAATACAAAGGCAATTAAAGTTGTAACACCAATTAATATACCATTTATTATTAGAAGAATTCCTGTTCTACCGGCAAATAAACTTTCATTTGGGGCTTTAGGAGGTAAATCCATAACTCCCTTATCACCAGGATCTACGCCTAAAGATAGAGCGGGAAAGCTATCTGTAATTAAGTTTACCCATAGAATATGGATTGCTTGTAATGGTGTAGGCCAGTTTAGTAAGATTGCAACAAATAACGCGACTACTTCTCCTAAGTTACAGCTTAATAGGAATGTAATAGATTTTTTTATATTATTAAAAATATTTCTTCCTTCTTCTACAGCATTAACAATAGTAGTAAAGTTATCATCAGTAAGCACCATATCAGCTGCACCTTTTGCCACATCTGTACCTGTTATACCCATAGCAACTCCAATATCCGCAGCTTTTAGAGAAGGTGCATCATTAACTCCATCACCTGTCATAGATACTATATTATCGTGAGCTTTAAATGCTTTTACTATTTTTACTTTGTGTTCAGGAGAAACCCTTGCAAATACTCTATAATTATTAACAATTTTTACAAACTCATCATCACTATAAGTATCTATTTCACTTCCAGCCATAGCTTGTGAAATATCTTCAGCAATACCTAAGTCTTTAGCTATTGCAACAGCAGTATTTTTATGATCTCCTGTTATCATTATAGTTCTTATTCCAGCCTTCTTGCTAACTTCAATAGAAGATTTTACTTCTTCTCTAGGAGGATCTATCATTCCCATAAGACCAATAAAGATTAAATTAGATTCAAGATCATTTACTACTATATTATCATTATCAATTTCCTTATAAGCTAAGGCTAAGACTCTTAAGGCATCATCTGACATTTTATTAGATGATTCTAAAACCTTATCTTTTTCAGCTTTAGTAAATTCCTTAACTTCACCATTTATTAAAATCTTATTTGATATTTTTAATATGCTATCTATTGCTCCTTTAGTAAATACAGTATTTTTATTATTATAATTATTTACTGTAGTCATTAGCTTTCTATCTGAATCAAAGGGGATTTCATTAATTCTTTTGTTAGAAGCACTTAAATCTTCTTTTAGTATATTAAGTTTATTTCCAACCTCGATTAAAGCAACCTCAGTAGGGTCTCCAGTTTGCTTACCATCTTTTGAAGTAGCGTCATTGCATAGAATCATTCCATCAACTAATAATTTAGATTCTTTATTATTAATATCTATTTTATCTAAATCATGAATTTCATTATTTACAAATATTTTTTTTACAGTCATTTTATTAATTGTTAATGTACCAGTTTTATCTGAACAAATAATAGTAACTGAGCCGAGAGTTTCTACAGAAGGTAACTTTCTTATAATTGCATTTTCCTTTATCATTCTTTGAACACCAAGTGCAAGAACTATTGCAACTATTGCTGGTAATCCTTCTGGAATAGCAGCCACGGCTAAACTTATAGAAGTCATAAACATTTCAAGAAAATCTCTTCCTTGGAACATAGATACTATAAACATAAGAATAGAAATACCTACAGCAGCAAACCCTAGGGTTTTCCCAAGTTGAGCAAGCTTTCTTTGAAGTGGGGTAGTATTATCCTCTTCAGCATCAAGCATTTGTGCTATCTTACCTATTTCTGTATTCATACCAGTTCCTACAACTATACCTACACCTCTACCATAGGTTACAAGAGTAGACATAAAGGCCATATTATGTTGGTCACCAATAGGTAATTCAGAGTTATCTAAATTAGTTTCTGAATTTTTATCAGAAGGTACAGATTCACCTGTAAAAGCTGATTCTTCTATTTTTAAATTAGCAGCTTCAATAAGTCTTAGGTCAGCAGGTATATATCTACCAGCATCGATAATAACTATATCTCCAACTACAACTTCTTCAGATTGAATTTCTATTATATTTCCATCTCTTTTAACTAAAGCTTTAGGAGTAGACATATTTTTCAATGCTTCTAAAGCTTTTTCAGCCTTAGATTCTTGTATTACCCCAATTATTGCATTCACAAATATTACTATTAAAATTATAATTGCATCACTAAATTCTTTTACTACCATAGAGATAATAGCTGCAATTAATAATATATAAATCATTACATCATTAATTTGTGCTAGGAATAATTGAAACATGCTTTTTTTCTTTTTTCCTTGAAGTTTATTTAATCCATTTTTCTCAAGTCTTGATTTAGCTTCATTAGAGGATAATCCATTAACTTCATTAGAGGATAATTCTTTTATTATTTCATCAGAATTTTTACTATACCACATTTTTACCTCCTATATTATAAAAACTATGCATAACTATATTGTATTAATTTTTAGCTATAATAATACATGGAAGAAGTGAGGAATTTTAAATTTAGTGATATAATAGCTTTAAGGATGGTGGAGATATGGAAGTTGGAAGAATTAATAGAAAAGGTATAATTCAGCAAGATAGAAAGGTTGTTTCTGAAAAAAAAGATTTTTCTCAAAGTTTTAATCACGCTAAGGAGAGACGATCTGAAGAACAACTTAAAGAAATGATAGAGGAAATACATAAAAAAGGAAATAGATTAGTAGTTACAAAAACATATGGAGATGTAGTAGCATATAAAAAAATGATAAAAGAATATTTAGAATCTATTCTTAAATTTATGTATAACACTAAAAAAGATATTAGTTTTTGGCAAACTCAATATTTTATAACTATAGATACAATAGATGCAAAGCTTGAAGAATTGACTACAGCACTATTAAAAGGTGAAACTGATAATTTAAATATGGCGGCATCAATAGATGAAATTCAAGGGTTAATAGTAGATATATATAGATAGTTTGTAAATATGCTGTATTTTACTTGAAAATTATTATCAATAAATATATTATAAGTTATAGTTATAAGAATTATTAAGAAATAATATATAAACGTACTAAATTATGTACCAATATAAGGAGGAAAAATGGTAAGAAGATTTATTAGTTATTATAAGCCCTATAAGAAATTATTTTTCTTTGACTTACTTGCAGCTTTTATTACTGCAGCTTGTGATCTTGTTTATCCAATGATGACAAGAAATTTAGTTAATGATAGTATTCCAAATAAAAATATTAGAATGCTAGTTGTTTTTGGTGTTACTTTGCTAGCTATTTATTTTATAAAAGCAGCTTGTGGATATTTTATGCAATATTATGGACATGTTATGGGTGTACATATGCAAGGAGATATGAGAAGAGATATGTTCTTACATCTTCAAAAGTTACCTAATACTTATTTTGATAACAATAAAACTGGTGACTTAATGAGTAGAATGATAAACGACCTTATGGAAGTTTCAGAGCTAGCTCATCATGGTCCAGAAGATATATTTGTTTCATTAGTAATGTTAATTGGTTCCTTTATAGTATTATGTACAATTAATATTCCTCTAACTCTTATTATATTTGCTTTTATACCTTTTATAGTTTTATTTACATGGAAGCAAAAAAATAAGATGCTAACTGCCTTTATGGAAACTAGGGTAGAAACATCAGCAGTTAATTCTAATTTAGAGAATTCTTTATCAGGAATAAGAATAACAAAGGCATTTGTTTCTCATGACCATGAAGTGGACAAGTTCCAAAAAGGAAATAATAAATTTAAAAATGCAAGATCTAGAGCTTATAAAGTTATGGCAGAATATTTTGCAGGTGTAGGTTTTGGAATAGATTTTCTAGACTATGTAGTTTTAATTGCAGGCGGAATTTTCACATATTTCAATATAATAAATTTAGGAGATTTCTTTGCATATCTTTTATATATAAAATTATTTACTCAACCAATTAAAAAGCTTGTTAACTTTATGGAGCAATACCAAAATGGTATGACTGGTTTCAAAAGGTTTGTTTCAATAATTGATGAAGAAACAGAAAATGATGGAGAAATAGAGCTTAATGACGTTAAAGGAAATATTGAGTTTAAAGATGTACACTTTAGTTATGAGGAAAAGAGCATACTAGAAGGTATTAATTTAAATATTGAAAAAGGCAAGATGCTTGCCTTAGTAGGACCTTCTGGTGGTGGAAAAACTACTTTCTGTAATTTAATTCCTAGATTTTATGATGTTACAGAAGGTGATATAACTATAGATGGTAGAAGTGTATATGATGTTACTTTAGAGTCATTAAGAAGTAATATTGGAATAGTACAACAAGATGTATTTTTATTCACTGGAACAATTAAGGATAATATATTATATGGTAAACAAGATGCTACAGATGAAGAAGTAATAGCAGCAGCAAAAAGAGCTAATATACATGATTTTATTATGAAATTAGATGATGGTTATGAGACTTATATAGGTGAAAGAGGAGTTAAACTATCAGGTGGACAAAAGCAAAGAATTTCTATTGCTAGGGTATTTTTAAAGAATCCACCAATATTAATTTTAGATGAAGCAACTTCAGCTTTAGATAATACAACAGAATATATGATTCAAAAATCCTTAGAAGAACTTTGTAAGGGAAGAACTACTATAGTAGTTGCACATAGATTATCAACTATTAAAAATGCAGATGAAATCCTAGTTTTAACTGATAAAGGAATTGAAGAAAAGGGAAGTCATGAAGATTTATTAAAGGTTGATGGACTTTATAAAGAATTATATGAATCACAATTTTTAAATTTAAAGAAATAAAAATATATTAAATGGGAAAATATAATATAGCATATATTATTTCAAGATTTTAAATTTATCACATAATAGTAAGATAAAATTGATAATTGAAACATATGCTATTGACGATATTATGTAGAATAAAGTAAAATATCAATATAGATACCCACTAGGGGTATAATAGGAGGTAGTTTATATGGTAGAACATGGAAGTGAATTAAATTTTGAGGAATTAGTTTTAAAAAATGAAGGAGTAGTTTTAGTAGATTTCTGGGCAAAGTGGTGTGGTCCTTGTAAAATGATAGCTCCAGTAGTAGAAGAAATATCTAATGAAGTTACAGATGCTAAATTTATTAAAGTAGATGTAGATGAAAATGAAGATTTAGCAAATAAGTACGATATAATGAGCATTCCAACATTAGTAGTGTTTAAAAATGGTAAGCCTGTTGAAACATTAGTAGGATTTATGCCTAAGGATAGCTTAAAAGAAGCTGTTACTAAGCATTTATAATTAGAGGTGAAACTTTGAGTGAAAGATATGATATTGCAATTGTAGGAAGTGGACCTGCAGGTTTATCAGCAGCTTTAAATGCAAAAATAAGAAACAAAAGTTTTATTATTTTTGGAAATAGAAACTTATCTAGTAAAATAGAAAAAGCTCCTGGGATAGATAATTATCTTGGGTTCCCTAATATAAGTGGAAATGAGTTAAAGGTTAAATTTCAAGAGCATATTAAAGAAATGGAAATAGAAATAGCTGAAAATAGAATAGATAGTATTTATGCAATGGGAAGTCATTTTGTATTAATGTCAAATGATAAGTCTTTTGAAGCTACATCAATTATTTTGGCTACTGGTATTGAATATACTAAACCCTTAATAGGAGAGCTTGAATACTTAGGAAGAGGAGTTAGTTATTGCGCTACTTGCGATGCTAATTTTTATAAAAAGAAAAGAGTTGCAATATTAGGATATAACAAAGAGGCTGAAAGGGACGCAAACTATGTATCTGAAATAGCTTCTGAAGTATATTATGTACCTATGTATAAGGAGCCATATTACATCAATGATAGTATTACTATTATTAAAGATAAACCTAAGAAGATACTAAATGAGTCTGGTAATAGAACTTTAGTTTTAGCTAATAATGAAATTGAAGTTGATGGTATTTTTATAATAAAGGATTCGATTTCACCAGCTCAATTAGTCCCAGGATTATTAATTGAAGATGATCATATTTCAGTAGATAGATATATGAAAACTAATATTAAAGGTTGCTTTGCAGCAGGGGATTGTGTAGGAAAACCATATCAATATATAAAAGCAGCTGGAGAAGGCAATATTGCATCATTAAGTGCAGTAAAGTACCTAGATGAATTAAAGAAAAAATAGTATATTTTAATAACAAACTTTAAGTAATAAATAATGTTTAAAAAAGTAAGGATGAAACTAGATATTTTAATGTTTCATCCTTTATATTTTAATAAATTTATAAAGTTGTACTAGTTAGTCAGCTTTTTTAAGGATAATACTTTTTTATTGGGGGAAACTGTATTATTATAAGAGTATGAAATAAAAATACTTACGAAAGGGTGAGGTTAATGAGTAAAAGAAATAAAAGTAGTAAAGTTAATCCATTATTAGTTGTAGGCGCTATAGCAGGAACAGCAGCAGTAATTGCGGCTGCAAAGAAAATAAAAGATAATAATGATAAAAAGGCTAAGATGATAACTTATTCTGAAGGTTTTGTAGAAAGTGGAGATAGACAAATCTACTTTGTTGGTGGGGGTCTAGCATCTCTTGCAGGTGCAGTATATTTAATTAGAGACTGTAAAGTAAAGGGTGAAAATATTCATATTATTGAAAGTACTAATATATTAGGTGGCAGTAATGATGGAGCTGGAAATGCTCAAAATGGATTTATAGTCCGTGGTGGAAGAATGCTAAATGAAGAAACATATGAAAATTTCTGGGAATTATTTAGTAGTATTCCTTCAATTGATATGCCAGGTATGAGTGTTACAGAAGAAATATTAAATTTTGATCATTTACATCCAACTCATGCACAAGCAAGGCTGATTGATGAAGATGGAAATATTTTAAATGTTAAAAGCATGGGATTCAATAATTCAGATCGTTTAGCTTTAGGAAAATTAATGATGATGCCTGAAGATAAATTAGATGATTTAACTATTGAAGATTGGTTTAAAGATACACCACATTTCTTTACTACAAACTTCTGGTATATGTGGCAAACTACCTTTGCCTTCCAAAAATGGTCTAGTTTATTTGAATTTAAACGTTATATGGAACGTATGATATTTGAATTTTCTCGTATAGAAACTTTAGAAGGGGTCACTCGTACACCATATAATCAGTATGAATCATTAATATTACCTTTAAAGGAGTATTTAAATAAGTATAATGTAGATTTCAGTATTAATGCTACTGTTACAGATATAGATTTTAAACCAGGAGATGGAATAACTGCTACTGCAATTCATATAAAGTTAGATGATGAAGAAAGCATAATTGAGTTAAGAGATGAAGATTTATGTATAGTAACAAATGGATGTATGACTGATTGTGCGACTTTAGGAGATTTAAAAACTGCACCAGAATATCTTCCAAGTAATCCTCCTTCAGGAGAGCTTTGGGAAAGAATTGCAAAGAAAAAATTAGGACTTGGTAATCCAGTCCCATTCTTTAATCATCCAGAGCAAACTAATTGGGAAAGCTTCACAGTTACTTGCAAAGGTAATAAGCTATTAAAGTTAATTGAACAATTCTCTGGTAATATACCTGGAAGTGGAGCTTTAATGACATTTAAAGATTCAAGTTGGTTAATGAGTATTGTAGTTGCTGCTCAACCTCACTTTAAGAATCAGCCAATGGATACTACTATTTTCTGGGGATATGGACTTTATACAGATAAGGAAGGAGACTATGTTAAGAAGCCAATGAAAGAATGTACTGGTGAAGAAATTTTAATAGAATTATTACATCATTTACATTTTGAAGATCAACAAGAAGAAATTATGGAAGACATAGTTAATGTTATACCATGTATGATGCCATATATAGATGCTCAATTCCAACCTAGAAAAATGACTGATAGACCTAAGGTTGTACCAGAAGGTTCTACAAACTTTGCATTAATAAGTCAATTTGTAGAAATACCTGAAGATATGGTATTCACTGAAGAATATTCAGTTAGAGCTGCAAGAATAGCAGTATATAAATTATTAGGTGTTACTCACAAGTCAATAATACCTGTAACTCCTTATAAGAAGGATAAAAAAGTATTATTAAAAGCTTTAAAAAAATCATATAGCTAGAATTAATAAAGAGAAAAATAGTGAAAAGTTAATAGTGAAAGAGCTTAGGAGTTTTTGCAATGCAAAACTTTCTAAGCTCCTTCACTTTTTTAATTTATAATTTATTTTCAATTATGAATTATACATTATGAATTATTAATTACCGATATATGGTTGGTACATCATAAATGCATGATTTTCAGTGATGTATTCATCATTAATTTCATCACCAACAATATTATAAACTTTTCTATATAGTACATTATTTCTAATATAATGACCGAAAAATCCAGGAGTCATTGAATGTTCTTTTTCGTAAACTTCATACCTATAATTACATGTTTCAGTTGAACGCCATTCACCTATAAGACTTTCCTTTGTAAGATATAGTTTAAGCTGATAAGGAGTATTGGTAGTGTTCTTTATTTCTAAATCTAAGTAATTATAAAAACATGTAGCTCCAGAACCGAAGGGTTGGGTTCTATTTACATCAGGAAAAACATCATGACTATGTCTATATCGTTCTGTAACAGTTAGAGGAGAATGTAAAGTGATCCAATAAATTAAATTAGACAATTGGCATAAGCCTCCACCAACACCAGATTCAAAATTACCATTAGGGCTAAGAACCATCCCATCTTTATAACCTTTTCGATAAGTAGGTTTTCCGATTAGTTTCCAATAAGAAAAGTATTCACTAGGCATAATAATAACTCCATCTAGCTTTTCTATTGCTAGTTTTAAATTTTCAACTTTATTATGTTGTAAATACATATCAACATTAAGTAACTTTCTATAAAGAGGTGTACTGTGTGTAAAAACTACATGTTTTAAAGTATCTTTATTGATATTTTTACTATATGTATTTTGAGAGAACCACCAATAAAAATATTTCCTTATTTTATAGTAAGATTGTCCTAAAGTTAATCTTAATTTACTTCGATTAATAGGTTTTTTCTCAATATAGGTCATAATTTCAGCTCCTAAAAGATAATACAATACAATTGTAAAATAAAGGGAGAATATATACAAGTAGTTAAATATATAAATCTATTTTTAATTTTTGAGATTAGGCAATATTTAGTATAGAATATGGAAGTGGAAATTATGAATGAAAAAAAATAAAGAAATAAAGATTATGAAATAAATGAATTAAAGAATGATAATATTATTTTATTAAATAAAAATGAAAGAATTAAGGAAATAATTTAGCAAAGTTAAATTAGGATGATCTTATCATCCAAACTCTCTAGGAGCTTATTCCACAATTCTTTCATTCTATAATTATTTAAATTTTTTCATTTTTTAATTCTTTCATTAATGTTAAAACTCTTAGAGTTTTAACATTAAATTATAATTTCTGGCTGTGTTAAAGATTGTCCCATCATCTCATCAATTAATTCTTTAACATATAAAAGTTTATCAATTCTATAGGCATTTCCACCGCAGAATACCAATCCATTTTCAACGTCACCTTTTACAGATTTAATTAAGGCAGAACTTATACAGTACGGAGTAGTACCTGGGTTACAAGGAATTAAACAATCATAACATTTAGTGATTTTAACTCTTTGAGTTTTTAATGTTTCAGTTAATTTATTTCTTATTGCTCTTCCAGGCATTCCTACAGGACTAATTGTAAGCTCGATATCTTCTTTTTTGCAATTTACAAAAGCATTTTTGAAGTTTGGATGAGCATCGCATTCATGTGTTGCAACAAATCTTGTAGCCATTTGAACACCACTTGCTCCAAGATTTAAGTATCTCATCATATCTTCATGAGTAAATACGCCACCAGCAACAATTACAGGGATTTTTTTGTCAAAGTCTTTTTCAAAATTTTTAACTTCTTCAATTACAGCTGATACATATTTGTCGAAATTAACTATATCATTATCTAGATTGTTTTTCTTAAAACCTAGATGACCACCAGCTAATGGGCCTTCTACAATTACAGCATCAGCAGTTCTATTAAAATGCTTTTTCCAGTAACTAAGTACTAATTTACAAGCCTTAGCAGAAGATACTATAGGAGCTATTTTAATTGAGCTTCCTGCAGTTATTTCTGGTAAGTTTAGAGGTAATCCTGCACCTGAAATAATTAAATCAGCTCCAGCCTCTATTGCTGTTTTAACATGTTCTATATAGTTATTCATAGCTACCATGGCATTAACACCAATAATACCATTTAAGCTTATTTCTTTTGCTTTTTTTATATGTTTAGTTAATCCTCTTAAGTTTGCAGCAAGGGTATTTTTTTCGAAATCTTCCTCCATATATCCTGGATGAGCAGCTGAAATAACGCCTATAGCACCATTCTTTGCTACATTACCAGCAAGATTAGATAAAGATACTCCAACTCCCATTCCCCCTTGAATTATAGGGACTTTAGCTATTAAATCACCAATTATTAATGGCTTTATATTCATAATATTTCTCCTTTTAGTTTGATATAATAATATTTTGATTATCAAAATATTATTATTAGTATAATCTACAAATTAAAAAAACACAATATATGTTTAATAAATTATTTACATTAACTTACTTCTATGGAGTTTAGAAGAAAAAAGAAATTATAAATTTAATAGAATAATTGAAAGAATAGATTATTATATTTTAATTTACCAGTTTATAGAATATATATCTAACAAAAATAAGATTTATTAAATTTAAATTAGTATTATTGACAAAACAAAAAAATGGTATTATTATGGTGATATTACTTTGATAGTCAAAATATTTGAATAGAAATTCATAAATATGATTGATAAAGTATAGAATTTAATAGCTTAAAGTAAGGCTACAAAGATTAAGTATTAATTTATTACAAACAAATGCTTTGATAATAAAAATATTTGATAAAAAAATAAATTTTATTTATTTTAGAAAGAGGCGTTAAATGGAAGGAGTTAAAATACTGGGGGTTGGTAAGTATTGTCCAGAAAATGTAGTTACTAATTTTGATTTAGAAAAAATAGTAGAAACTTCTGATGAATGGATAGTAAAGAGAACTGGAATTAAAGAAAGAAGAATATCTGATGGGGAAGGTACTATGGAAATTGCTTATAAAGCAGCATTAAATGCTTTAGAAAACAGTAATTGTAGTAAAGATGATATTGATTTAATAATCGTAGCTACAACCTCACCAGATAAGATAATGCCGTCTACAGCGTGTAGTGTACAAGGGCTTTTAGACTGCAAAAATGCAGCAGCCTTTGATATATCAGCAGCTTGTTCCGGATTTGTATATTCTTTAATTATAGCCGATAGTTTAATAAAATCTGCAGGTAAGAAAAGAGCACTGATTATAGGAGCAGAAGTTTTATCTAAAATAGTTGATTGGTCAGATAGAAGTACTTGTGTACTTTTTGGTGATGGAGCAGGTGCAATGGTTATTGAAGCTTCTGATGAAAATTCAATTATTAGTTCTTGTTTTGCATCAGATGGAAAACTAGGAGAAAAAACTTTAGTAGCAGCTGAAATTAATTTAAACACACCTTTTGCAAAAAGTGAAAATATAGAAAAAAGATATATAGAAATGAAAGGTGGGGAGGTCTTTAAGTTTGCAGTATCTATATTACCAGAGATAGTAAATGATGTTTTAGATAAGGGGAATGAGGATTTAGAAAATATAAAATATATAGTTCCTCATCAAGCTAACTCCAGGATAATAGATGAAGCAGCAAGAAGACTTAAAGTAAATAGGGAAAAGTTTTATGTTAATGTTGATAAGTATGGAAATACTTCAGCAGCAAGTATTCCAATAGCATTAAGTGAGCTTTTTGAAAAAGGCCTTATTAATAAGGGAGACAAAATAATCTTAGCAGCCTTTGGTGGAGGATTAACCTGGGCTAGCACATTAATTAAATTTTAGGAGGAATAAAAAATGGTATTTGAAAAAATTAAGGAAATCGTAGTTGATCAATTAGGAGTTAATGAAGAGGATGTAAAGATTGAAACAAACTTTATGGAGGATTTAGGAGCAGATTCTTTAGACTTATTCCAAGTAGTTATGGATTTAGAAGATGCTTTTAACGTAAAGGTTGAGAATGTTGAAAACATAAAAACTGTTGGAGATGCTGTTAAATATATTGAAAGCGTAGTTAAATAATAAACTGAAATTTTAGTTTAATAATAAATTGGAGGACATCATGGACAATAATATTTGCAATCTGTTAAATATAGAATACCCTATATTTCAAGGGGCTATGGCATGGGTTTCAGATAGTTCATTAGCAGCTGCAGTTTCAAATGCAGGTGGTCTTGGAATAATTGCAGGAGCAAGTGCTCCTGCAAGCTATGTAAGAGAAGAAATAAGAAAAGTTAAAGAACTAACTGATAAGCCTTTTGGTGTTAATATTATGCTACTTTCGGAAAATGCAAACGAGCTAGCTGATATCGTAGTTGAAGAAGGTGTTAAAGTAGTAACAACAGGTGCTGGAAACCCGGGTAAATACATGACAAAATGGAAAGAAGCAGGCATAAAAGTTATTCCTGTAGTTGCTTCAGTAGCATTAGCTAAAAGAATGGAAAGAGCAGGAGCTGATGCAATAATTGCTGAAGGTTGTGAGGCTGGAGGCCATATTGGGAAGCTTACTACTATGGTGTTATTACCACAAGTTGTAGATGCTGTAAGTATTCCAGTAATTGGAGCAGGTGGTATAGCTGATGGTAGGGGGGTAGCTGCTGCCTTTATGCTTGGAGCTAAGGGAATTCAAGTAGGTACTAGATTTTTAGTAGCTAATGAATGTACTATTCATGATAATTATAAGGAAGCTGTAATTAAGGCTAATGATATAGATACAGTAGTAACGGGAAGGCCAACAGGTCATCCAGTACAAGTGATAAAGAACAAGCTAGCTAGGGAATATTTAAATTTAGAAAAGCAAAATGCACCAATAGAAGTATTAGAAGAGCTTGGCAAGGGTGGATTAAGAAAGGCTGTAAAAGATGGAGATATAGATGGTGGATCTCTTATGGCTGGTCAAATTTCTGGTTTAGTATCAAAAAGACAAAGTGCTAAAGAAATAATTGAAGAAATGTTTCAGGAATTTGAAAATATTAAAAAGAGCCTTTAAAGGAGAGTATTATGAAGATAGCATTTATTTTTGCAGGGCAAGGTTCCCAGTACATAGGAATGGGGAAGGAATTATATAATAATATTCCAGCTTGCAAGGAAGTATTTGATAAAGCAAGGGAAGCCTTAGACTTTGATATTAAAGAATTGATTTTTAATGGTGATAGTGAAGAATTAAATATCACTGAAAATACTCAACCTTCAATTTTAATAACTTCTATTGCTGCTATGAAAGCATTAGAAGAAAAGGGACTAAAGCCAAGTGTAGTGGCTGGCTTAAGTCTTGGAGAGTATTCAGCCTTAGTTGCTGCTGATGCAATTAACTTTGAAGAAGCAGTAGCTTTAGTTAAAAAAAGAGGAAGATATATGCAGGAAGCAGTTCCAGTAGGAGTTGGTGCTATGGCTGCTATTATTGGATTAAGTGTAGAAAAGATTAATGAAGCATTAAAAGAAGCTTCAAGTCTTGGAGTTGTTGAAATTGCAAACTACAACACTAATAACCAAATTGTGATTGGTGGAGAAAAAGATGCAGTAGAAAAAGCTAAAGAGTTATGTATAGAAAAGGGAGCTAAGAGAGCAATAAATCTTAAAGTTTCAGGACCTTTCCATACTTCTTTACTTGAAGAAGCATCATTTAAACTTAGAGAAGAATTTAAGAATGTAACTTTTAAAAATCCAAATATTAAAATTATATCTAATGTTACAGCTGATTTTGTAAATAATAAGGAAGAAATTAAAGAATTACTATGTAAGCAAGTTAAGTCTTCAGTAAGATGGAGTGAAAGTGTATCCCAAATGCTAGATTTAGGAGTTGATACATTTATAGAGCTTGGACCTGGAAGAGTCTTAAGCAGTTTTGTTAAAGAAATTAGTAGAGAAAAAGGCTTAAAGGTAAGTATTTATAATATTGAAGATATGAAATCTTTAGAAAAAACATTAGAAGGGATTGAAAATAGAGATGATTAAAAATAAGAGTGCAATAGTTACAGGTGCAACTAGAGGAATTGGAAAAGAAATAGCAAGAACATTAGCACAAAATGGAGCTAATATTGCTTTTAATTATAGAACTTATAACGAAGAGATAGAATCTTTCATAAATGAACTTGAAGGATTTGATGTAAGAGTACTAGCATTTAAGTGTGATGTTAGTAAAGAAGAAGAAGTTAATGAATTTATTAAAGAAGTTAAGAATAGATTTGAAAGTGTAGATATCTTAGTTAATAATGCAGGAATAACTAAAGATGGATTAATTATAAGAATGAGTGAAAAAGATTTTACAGATGTATTAGATGTTAATTTAACAGGAACTTTTAATATGACTAAAGCGGCTTCTGCTGTTATGGTAAGACAAAGAAGTGGCAAGATTATAAATATATCTTCTGTTGTAGGGGTAGCTGGTAATGCAGGACAATGTAATTATTCGGCTTCTAAGGCTGGAGTAATAGGATTTTCTAAATCAGTAGCTAGAGAGCTTGCAGGAAGAAATATAAATGTGAATGTCATAGCACCAGGATACATTAACACAGATATGACTAAGGTTCTTCCAGAAAAGGTTAAGGAAGAAGTATTAAAGACAATTCCTATGAAGAAAATTGGAGAACCGAAAGAAATAGCTAATTTAGTTTTATTCTTATCATCAGATTTATCAAATTATATAACTGGTCAAGTGATAAATGTAGATGGTGGAATGGTGATGCATTAAAGGAGAGTGCTAATATGAAAAGAAGAGTAGTAGTGACAGGTTTAGGTGCAATTACACCAATTGGTAATTCTATAGATAGTTTTTGGAATTCAATTAAAGAAGGAAAAAATGGAATAGATAATATTACTTTATTTGATACTGAGGATTTTAAAGTTAAACTTGCTGCTGAAGTTAAGGATTTTAATGCTGAAGAATATATCGGTAAGAAGGATGCTAAGAGATTAGATAGATATACTCAATTAGCATTAGTTGCAGCTAAAGAGTGTATGAAGGATAGTAATATTGATTTAGATAAAGTTGATAGAGAAAGATTTGGGGTATTATTTGGATCTGGAATAGGTGGACTTATAACTATAGAAAATCAAATAACTACTATGCTTAATAGGGGACCAAGTAGAGTATCTCCATTAACTATACCAGCATCTATTTCTAATATTGCAGCAGGAACTATAGCAATAGAGTTTGGACTTTTAGGAACTTGCTTAAGCGTTACCACAGCTTGTGCAACTTCAACTCACTGTATAGGAGAAGCTTTTAGAGGTATTAGAGATGGATATATGGATAGAGCTTTAGTTGGTGGATCTGAAGCTTCAATATGTAAGTTTGGTATTTCAGGATTCCAAGCATTAACAGCTCTAAGTAGAAGTGAAGATAAAAATAGGGCATCTATACCATTTGATAAAGAGAGAAATGGATTCGTCATGGGTGAAGGGGCAGCTGCTTTAATTTTAGAAGATTTAGAAAGTGCTTTAGAGAGAGGCGCTAAAATATATGGAGAAGTTGTAGGATATGGTACTACATGTGATGCTTATCATATTACTTCACCAACACTAGATGGTAATGGTGCATATAGAGCAATGAGAGATGCTATAAATGATGCTAAAATTAATACTAGTGATATTAATTATGTTAATGCCCATGGAACATCTACAGAAATTAATGATAAGGTTGAAACTTTAGCTATAAAGCAAGCATTCGGTGAAAATGCTAAGGATGTTTATGTAAGTTCAACTAAATCAATGACAGGTCATTTACTAGGGGCTGCAGGTGCAGTAGAAGCTATAATTTCTATTAAAGCCTTAGAAGATGGATTTGTTCCTGCAACTATTAATTATGTTAATAAAGATGAAGAATGTGACTTGAATTTAGTAGTTAATGAAGGAATTAAAAAAGAAATGGATTATACTATGTCTAACTCATTAGGCTTTGGTGGACATAATGGATCAGTAATATTTAAAAAGTGGAGAGGGAAATAAGATGTTAAGTTACGAACAAATTAAAGATTTAATAGAATCTGTAGACTCATCTTCTCTTAGAGTTTTTGAATTTGAAAGCCAAGGAACTAGATTAAGACTAAGTAAAAATGATGAAGCTATTAAGGAAGTGCAGAGTCTTTCAGTGGAAACTAATGAAGCAAAGGGAAATATTTATGATTCATCAATAAATGCTAATTTAGTTTCTAATAATGAATTAAATAATATTAATGAGAGTAGTATAGAAAAAGTAGATATAAAGGAAAACTTAAATATAGTTAAATCACCATTGGTTGGAACTTATTATTCTTCTGGATCACAAGGGGGGAAACCTTACGTGGAAAAAGGAGATAAGGTTAAAAAAGGTGATGTTCTTTGTATAGTTGAAGCTATGAAGATAATGAATGAAATTGTATCTGAATTTGATGGCGAAGTTGTAGAAGTTTTAAGAAATGATGAGGATATAGTTGAATTTGGAATGGAATTATTTAAAATAAAGTAGGTGATTTTTATGGATATAAAAGAAATAATGGAGATTATACCACATAGATATCCATTTTTATTAATTGATAGGGTTGAAGAACTAGTGGATAATAAAATAGTGGCAATTAAGAATGTAACTATGAATGAAAATTTCTTTCAAGGACATTTTCCAGTGGAACCTGTTATGCCAGGGGTGCTAATTATTGAAGCATTAGCTCAAGCTGGTGCAGTAGCCTTACTTAAAAGAGATGAGTTTAAAGGCAAGATTGCGTATTTTGGTGGAATAAATAATGCTAAGTTTAGAAAAAAAGTAGTTCCAGGTGACACTTTAAGATTAGAAGTTGAACTTACTAAAATAAGAGGCATTGCAGGAATAGGAAAAGGAATTGCTTATGTAGATGATAAAAAGGTCTGTGAAGCGGAACTAACCTTTATGGTTGGATAATAAAGAGGTGTTTTATGATTAGAAAGGTCTTAATAGCCAATAGAGGTGAAATAGCAGTAAGAATAATAAGGGCTTGTAAAGAGCTTGGTATACAGACAGTAGCTATTTACTCAGAAGCTGATAAAGATGCTATGCATACTGAGTTAGCAGATGAAGCTATTTGTGTTGGAAAGCCTAAATCAAAGGACTCATATTTAAATGTTAGTAACATAATTAGTGCTGCAGTAATAACAAAATGCAATGCTATTCACCCTGGATTTGGATTTTTATCAGAAAATGCAGAGTTTGCAGCTATATGTGAAGAATGCAATATAAAATTTATAGGTCCATCCAGTAAGACTATAAGTATAATGGGTGATAAGTCTAGGGCTAGAGAAATTATGAAGAAGGCTAATGTGCCAGTAATACCTGGTAGTGATGGCATAGTCGAAAATATAGAAGATGCTTATATTGAAGCAGAAAAGATAGGTTATCCAGTAATGGTTAAGGCTGCTTTAGGTGGTGGAGGTAAAGGAATTAGAATAGTTCATAGCAAAGGTGAATTAGAAAATGCATTCTTTACAGCTAAATCTGAAGCAATGGCTAATTTTGGTGATGACACAATATATATGGAAAAGTTCATAGTTAATCCTAGACATATAGAGTTTCAAATTCTAGGAGATGAGAATGGGAATATAGTACATCTTGGTGAGAGAGATTGTACAGTTCAAAGAAGAAATCAAAAAGTATTAGAAGAGGCCCCTTCATCTATAATAAGTAGTGAGCTTAGAGAAGAGATGGGTAAAGCGGCAATAAGAGCTGCAAAAGCAGTTAATTATTATAATGCAGGAACTATAGAGTTCTTAGTAGATAAGTATGGAAGCTTTTACTTTATGGAAATGAATACTAGAATTCAAGTTGAGCATCCTGTTACAGAGATGATAACTTCCGTAGACATAGTAAAAGAGCAAATTAAAATTGCAAATGGTAGTGATTTAAGTTTTTCACAAGAAGAAGTATGTATAAAAGGTCATGCAATTGAATGTAGAATAAATGCTGAAAATCCTAAAAAAGGATTTATTCCTTCACCAGGAAAAATTAAATTTTTAAATCTTCCAGGGGGAAATGGGATAAGGGTAGATACAGCTGTTTTTACAGGATATAAAATACCTCCAACATATGATTCGATGATAGCAAAGCTTATTGCATATGGTAAAGATAGGGAAGAAGCTATTAATAAAATGCTAAGAGCCCTTGATGAGTTTGTAATTGAAGGAATTGACAATAATATAGATTTTCAAATAGATATTTTAAATAATGAGAAATTTCGCTTAGGAGACTTTGATACAAGTTTTATAAGCAAAGAATTTAATTTATAGTTGGTGAAATAATATGGGGATTTTTAAGAAAAGACAGTACGGAGTTATTAATATAACTCAAGTAGAAGAAAAAGATGTACCAGTAGTTCCAGATGGAACTTGGATAAAGTGTAATAAATGTGGGAAGATACTATATAAAAAGGCTTTAGAGGAAAACTTAAATATATGCACTAGCTGTAATCATTACTTTAGACTAGGTAGCTATGAAAGAATAGCGCAAATATGTGATAAAGGAACCTTTAAAGAATTTAATAAGTATATGAAGTCCAGAAATCCAATGGATTTTCCAAACTATGAAGAGAAATTAAAAGAAAATGAAGAGAAGAGCGGAACTTCTGAAGCAGTAGTAACTGGTGAAGGTGAGATAGCTGGTAATAAAATTATAATTGCAGTTATGGATTCTAAGTTTTTAATGGGTAGTATGGGAACAGTTGTAGGTGAAAAAATAACCTTAGCTGTTGAAGAAGCTACAAAAAGAAAATTACCAGTAATAATATTTACTGCTTCAGGTGGAGCTAGAATGCAAGAAGGGATATTATCTTTAATGCAAATGGCGAAAGTAAGTAGTGCATTATCAAAGCATAGTGATAGTGGACTTTTATACATTACAGTTTTAACTGATCCAACAACAGGTGGTGTAACTGCTAGTTTTGCAATGCTTGGAGATATAATATTATCAGAACCTAATGCCTTAATAGGTTTTGCAGGTAGAAGAGTCATTGAAGGTACTATTAAACAAAAGCTACCTGATGATTTCCAAAGTGCAGAGTTTTTATTAGAAAATGGGTTTATAGATAGTATAGTAAAGAGAGAAAATCTAAAAATAGCTATTGCAACGCTTCTTAAATTTCATGAAGTTAAGGAGGTGTAGCTTAATGAAGAATATTAAAGCATATGATAGATTAGTTATTGCAAGAATGGTAGAAAGACCAACTACTTTAGATTATATTGACAAAATATTTACAAACTTCTTTGAGCTACATGGAGATAGACTTTTTAAGGATGATAAGTCCATAGTAGGAGGAATAGGTCTTTTAAATAACAGCCCTGTTACTATTATTGGAATTCAAAAAGGTAAAGATTTAAAGGAAAATATGGATAGAAACTTTGGGTCACCTCATCCAGAAGGATATAGAAAAGCCCTAAGATTAATGAAGCAAGCTGAAAAGTTTAATAGGCCAATAGTATGCTTTATTAATACTTCTGGAGCTTACTGTGGTGTAGGGGCAGAGGAAAGAGGTCAAGGAGAAGCTATTGCTAAGAACTTAATTGAGATAGCGCAAATTAAGGTTCCTATAATTTCTATAATTATAGGAGAAGGTGGTAGTGGAGGAGCTTTAGCTTTAGCTTGTGGAGATAGGGTATGGATGCTGGAAAATTCGGTTTACTCTATATTGTCACCAGAAGGATTTGCTTCTATTTTATTGAAGGACCCTAGTAAGTCAAAAGAAGTTGCAGAAATCATGGGTATTACTGCTTATGACTTATATGAAAAAGGGGTAATAGAAAAAATAATAAAAGAACCAAAGGGTGGAGCTCATAAAAGTTTAGATTTAATAGCAATAGCTATAAAAGAGGAACTTATTAATGAATTAAAGATTTTAAGTAGTAAGACAAAGGAAGAGCTTCTTGAAGAACGATACCAAAGGTTTAGAAAATTTTAATATTAATATCTATTTTAACTACAGTAATAGAAAAGTAGTTAAAGTAGATATTTTTTTATTTGAATAAATCTGTACTAATATTAAGCAGTAGTTTTTAATGTGCAATAGCTTTATTTGTTTAAGTAGAAAGTGTAAGAATACTGTATTTCTATAATTTATTAGGAAAATATTAACTTAGAGTAATTGTTTCAAAGCTATTAATTTTACTTTTAAAATTAATAAGGTATAATATAATAAATATTACATAATATACATAAAATTAAGGGGGATTTCAATGAAAAGAAGAGATTACATATCTTGGGATGAATATTTTATGGGTGTTGCTATTTTAGCTGGGATGAGAAGTAAAGATCCTAGTACTCAAGTTGGAGCATGTATTGTAGATAATGATAATAAAATTTTAAGTCAAGGATATAATGGTCTTCCACGAGGTTGCTCTGATGACGAATTCCCATGGAGCAGAGAAGGTGATATGCTTGAAACAAAATACCCTTATGTAGTTCATGCAGAATTAAATGCAATACTAAATAGTAGGGGGACTAACCTGGTAGGAGCAAAAATATATGTAGCATTATTCCCATGTAATGAATGTGCAAAGGCAATAATTCAATCAGGAATTAAGGAAGTTGTATATTTATCTGACAAATATGCAGATACTGATATAGTTAAGGCATCTAAAAGGATGTTTAGCTCAGCAGGTGTGAAAATGACAATGTTAGAACCTAAAAATAGAAATATAAGGATATCTTTTGATGTAAATGATATATAAATAAATTTTAGAATGTATCTTATAATTTGAGTATTATAAGATACATTTTTTATTTTAAATATTATATGTTAAATCTTTGGATATAAAGGTTTTAGGTTGTAATAAATAAAAAAAGAAAAATAAGGAAAATTATTGATTAATATTTTAAAAAGTGCTATCCTATATATAGATTCATGAAACGATTCACAAGAATATTTTTAAGGAGAGATAAAAATGATTGATTTCAATGATAAGAGACAAGTAGCAAAAGCTATTCAGTTTACTAATGTTAATCCTAACTTAACTAAGGAAGGATTAATAAAGCATTTAGATATCTGCATGCAATATAATTTTCAGGCAGCTATGATTGCACCATGCTATATAAAACTTGCAAAAGAAGTATTAAAAGGTACAGAAATAGAGGTAGCTTCTACTCTGAATTTTCCTCAGGCAAATGATACATTAAGTATGAAACTTGCAGCTTTAAAAGAGATGATTAAAGAAGGCGTTGATCAATTTGATTTTCCTCCTAATCCAGGTTTGCTTATAGGCGGTTATGAAATTGAGTATTTTAAAGAAATGAAAGAAATTACAGATTTAGCTCATGCTAATGGAGTAATTGTAAAATCCATGTTAGAATTCGGATTTCTAAATAATGAACAAAAAATCAAGGCAACAAAATTAGCGTACGAAGCTGGAATAGATTGGGTTAAGCAATCAAGTGGATGGGGAATTGGAGGATGTGAAGCAACTGTCGATGATGTTAAAATTTTAAAAGAAAATATATTACCACCTTGTAGAGTAAAAGTATCAGGGAAAGTAAATTCACTAGATAAGATGAGGATATTATTCGAAGCAGGGGCAGAATTAGTAGGTACAAGCTCGGGGCCTGCGATTGTTGACGGACTTATTGGAGACTCTAATGCATATTAATTAAAATAGGAACGTTCTTATTAATGGAAAGGGGAGAATGATAAATGAGGGTTTGTATTATAGGAAGTTATGCAAAAGCTTTAGTTATGACTGCAGATCGTATCCCTATAGTTGGTGAAACATTAATTGGTAGAGATTATAGAGAGACCTTTGGCGGAAAAGGTTCTGACATGGCTGTACAGGCAGCTAGATTAGGTGTAGATGTAAGTTACATTGGAGTAGTAGGAAAAGATTTTTATGGACAAGAATTTATTACTCTTATGGAAAAAGAAAATATTGATATATCAGGTCTTAGAATAACAGATAAAGATTCAACAGGTATAGGTTTTATAATAAAGGATGTTAATGCGAAAAATCTTATAGTAGTTGCACCTGGAGCAAATAATTTATTCGAGAAAAATGACATTGATAATGGAATTAACTTAATTAATCATTCAGATGTTATACTAGTTCAACTTGAAATACCTATGGAAACAGCATTATATGCATTAGAGAAGGGGAAGGAAAGGAATAAAATCACAATTTTAAATCCAGCACCAGCAGTGAAACTTATAGAATATGATTTAAACTTCATAGATATATTAACACCTAATGAAACTGAGGCTAGAATCGCTGCAGGAGTATCTTTAGAATCTTCTTTATCTAATAGAGAAGTAGCTGAGATATTATTAAAAACAGGTTGTAAGACAGTTGTTATGACATTGGGTGATAAAGGTTCAGAAGTATTTACAAAAGAAGGTTCTTATAGTGTTGAATCATATAAGATTGAAGTTGTGGATTCTAATGGAGCTGGGGATTGCTTTAATGCTTCTTTAGCTGCATCCTTAGCAAAGGGAAAGTCAATTGAAGAGGGAGTTAATTATGCCAATGCAGTATCAGCTCTTTGTTGCACTAAATGGGAAACTATACCTTCTTATCATACAGCTGATGAAGTAGCGAAATTTATTAATTTTTATCAAAAGGAGAGTGATGTTTAAGTGAGACCTAATAGAATTTTACATCCTGAATTAGCAAAAGCATTAGCTACTTGTGGCCATACTGATATCATATTAGTTACAGATGCTGGTTTTCCTATTGACAAATGTGCAAATAGAATAGATTTAGGATTTTATGCTGGGCAGGTAGATATACTCGAAATTTTAAAAATGCTCCGTAAGGAAATATTTGTAGAAGAAGTAACTTTTGCAACAGAAGTAAAAACTCATCATCCAACATTGTATAAAGAAATTCAAAATATTTATACTGGATCAGGAGCAATTTTTAATGGAACTACTCATGAGGATTTAGTTGAAAATATTTCACCTAAAGCTAAAGTGGTTATTAGATCAGGATCATTAAATGCATGGGCTAACTTTGCACTTACTTGTAGTACTGATCCATTTGCCTGGTTTACCGAAGAGGATATTAGTATTTTAGATACTTATGTAGAAAGACGAAAAAGGATTAGTAATAATGAAGTTCCAGAATTATAATATAATTGAGTAATTATATTAAATTAATAACCTTCATAACAATTTATTTGGGTTAAAATTAGTAGGTCAATATATTAGTTTAAGTAAACATTTTCAATGGTTTAATCATCTATATTTAGTTTAAAAAGGGTGGGATTTATGGTGAATATAAAAGAAAAGTTAGAACAAGCTACCTTACCAATAATGCCGAAGAAGAAAGATTATAAAATTGGAGTCATTGGAGCAGGTTTTATAGTTAGAAATTGCCATTTAGTTGCTTATAGAAAGGCAGGGTTTAACCCATATGCAATTACTTCTTTAGATATAGAGCAAAGTAAAGAAGTAGCTAATATTCATAAGATTCAAAAGGTTTATAGTGATTGGCATGATCTTGTGGACGATCCAGAAATAGAGATTATAGATATAGCAGTACCGCCACATGTTCAAATTGATATTGTTAAATATATATGTACAAAGAAGCATATAAAGGGTATCTTATGTCAAAAACCTATAGCAATGTCTGTAGAGGAAAGCAGAGAGATTGTTAGGTTAGGTAAAGAATCAGGTATTCCGATTGCTGTAAATTCTAATATGAGATATGACCAATCTATGAGAGCTCTAAAATATATATTAGACAATAAATTAATTGGAAAACCAGTAATAGCTAGTATTGATATGAGAGCAATACCTGATTGGCAGGCTTTCTTAAAGGATTATAAAAAGCTTGAGATTTATGCTATGGGTATTCATCACATAGATATATTCCGTTATTTATTTGGAGACCCAACAAAAGTTACAGCCATTTGTCGTACAGATCCTAGAACTAAATTTGAACATACAGATGGAATTGTTCAGTATACTTTTAAATACGATGATGAAATGATGGCAACAAGTTTAGATGATGTATGGTCATGGCCTGAAGAACCTTGTAAGAAGAACAATTATATTAATTGGAGAGTAGAGGGAATTGATGGCTTTGCAGAAGGAGATTTTGGTTGGCATAAAAGAGAACCAGAATTTGCTGGAAGTACTTTACGGTTGACATGTAAAGGTTATCCTAATCAATGGATAGAGCCTAAGTGGGAAACACAATGGTTTCCAGATGCTTTTGTTGGAACAATGTCAAACCTCTTATGTGCTATAGAAAATGGAACTGAACCAGAAATTAGTGCAGAAGACAGTATTAAGACACTTGCGTGTATTGAAGCATGTTATAAATCTATAAAAGAAGAAAGAACAGTATATCTATCAGAAATATTAGAAAAGGAGAATTAATATGATTTCAGTTGGTATTTTTACTGGTTATTACCCTTATACTTTAGAGGAAACAATAGAAAAATCTAAAAAAGATGGAATGAGTTGTGTACAACTAGATTTAGAATTCAAAGATATTGATCTTAGTAGAGGAAATATTACAAAAGAAAAAGCTAATAAAGTTCGTGACGCTTTTCGTGATGCTAATATTCCTATAGTGGCTATTTCAGCTTATACTAATTTAGTACATCCAGACCCAGTACAAAGAGAAAAAAATATAAATTATGTAAAAGAAATTCTAAGACATGCTAGGGACTTTGGAACCCCTTATGTAGTAAGTGAAACTGGCACGTATAACTTAGAAAGTGATTGGCTATATGATGAGAAAAATTCTACAGAAGAAGCATATCAAGAATTTAAAAAAATAGCAATTGATATTGCAAAGTTTGCATATGAGCATGATTCAGTATTTTTAATTGAAAACTATGTAAATAATATAGTAGGATCTGTAGAACAAGTTGCAAGATTACTTCAAGAAGTAAATCATCCTGGATTAGGACTTCTATTAGATCCAACTAATTTTTATGATGAGTCTAATATTGATAACGTAGATGAGACAATTGAAAAGATTTTTTATGTTCTTGATGACAAAATAAAAATTGCTCATGCAAAAGATTGTAAGAGAGCTATAAATCAAGGAGAAAAATTTGGTGGCGGTTCAGCAGAGCATAACAGTTTTAGAGGGGCAGGAGCAGTAGAATTACCAGCAGCTGGATTAGGCGTATTAAATTATGAACTTTACTTAGAAAGACTTGCTAAAAATCATCCTAATATTCCACTTATTATAGAACATTTAGATGAAAGCGATATTCCAAGAGCTAAAAAGTACGTTGATGATACGTTGAGAAAAGTTGGATTTTAATAGAATGTATTAACCATATTTACAAAGAGTGGGCATGAATTTGTCTGCTCTTTGTACTAGATAAATATATGGCATGGATATTTATCTAGCTTTAATATACACAAAATAGTTAGTTTTCATTAAGAAAGTTTATATATGAAAATCATGATGGCATGTTATGGTGGTTTACATTATTGTATGATATATTAATGGTAACAAATTATAGAAATAAATAATAGGCAGACATAATGAGGTGAATAAAATGGCTACAATTAAGGATGTGGCAAATGTTGCAGGTGTATCAGTAGGAACTGTTTCAAATGTTATTAATGGCAAAACAAATAATGTAGAACTTATCAATAAAGTAGAGAAAGTTATTAAGGAATTAGGCTTTATACCAGATGCTAAGGCAAGAAGTCTTAAGAGCTCCTCAACTAATCTTATTGGGTTGATTGTAAATAATATAGAAGATAGAAGTATTCAGTTAATGTTTGCTGCAATTGAAAAAGAACTACGTAGTTATGGGTACAGTATTGTGATAAAAACTACAGATAATAATGAAGTTTTAGAAAATAAATATATAGATTATTTTATTCAATTAGGGGTTGACGGTATTATAGTAAAAACTTCAGTAAAAAAGAAAAAGTGGATAGATAAGTTGAAAAAACTTAAGATTCCAGTTGTATTAATGAATAATGCTGTTCAGCTAGAAAATAGTATAAATGTAATTCAAGCAAACTATGAGCCTGCATTTATGGAGTGTTTTGAGTGGTGTAGAAGTTTAAGTTTTAAAAGAGTTGGCATTATTTTAGAAAAAGGAGTTATAAATAGAGAGAAGCTTCAGAATTTAATAAGTAAAACAGGAATAGAAATAATATATAAATTTGTAGGAGATTATAGTGCTGAAAGTGGATACAAAGCTGCTTTTGAAATGATGTATAAAAATGAATTAGATGTAATTATAATTGGTAGTTATATGTTAGCAAAAGGAGTAGAAAAGGTAATAGAGGTATTTGAAACAGATAAAAAAATACATAAAGTGTGTATAAAAACAGAGAATTGGATTGAGGACGACAATGTATTTGATGCATTGATAGAGGTATCGAATTATGAAATTGGACATTTAGTTTCCAAAAGGATTATTGAAAGTATCAGTTTAAAAGGAGTAAGTGAAACTAATATAAAAGCAGTAAAAGCTAAATTTAAAGTAATAGATAAGGCGTTTTATAATGGAGGCAAATATTATACGGAAGAAGGTAATATACTTAGGGTAGCTATATTGAATGCTGAAACAGCTGATGTTCTTAAGAAGTTATCAAAGGTATATGAGATAGAAAAGGGCATTAAAATTGAATATAAAATTATGAAATACAGAGACTTATGGAAGCTTGTATCAAATCCTAAGGAATTAAAAGAAAGTGAAATTGATGTTTTTATGTATGATGTGATTTGGAAGGAAACATTAGCAGAAATAAATTCATTAGAGGACATATCAGATATAAGAAAAAATAATTTGGAATATTTCTTTGATTTTATAGATAATATAGTAGATAAGTATGGAGTTTATAAAGGGAAATTGTATGGATTACCTTTTTTAACAGGAACACAACTTCTGTTTTATCAAAAGGATTTATTTGAAGATAAGGCAATAAAACTTCAATTTTATAGAAGGTATGGACATGAGCTAAATATACCTTCAAATTGGGATGAATTTAATAGAATTGCGGAGTTTTTTACAAAAAAGTATAATGATAAATCACCAGTTCAATATGGTACAGCATTAATAAATCAAGGTAATATATATAATAGTATTGAATTTCTTAATAGATTATGGTCATATGAAGGAAGAATTATAGATGATAATAAATTAGATTTAAATTCTGATATAGTAAAAATAGCTTTAGAAGATTACAAAAAAAGCTTTAAGTATATCATAAATGAAAGAGTAATAGAAAGTTGGGAAGACATAGCAGATATATTTAAAAGTGGAGAAGTAGCTATGGCAGTTCTATATGATTCTTATGCATTCGGAATTAATGATTCTATGAATTCTAAGGTTGCAGGTAATATAGGAAGTGCGATGATACCAGGAAAATCTCCAGTTCTTGGAGGGTGGGGACTTGGATTAAATAGTAGTAGTAAAACAAAAAAAATAGCTCTTGATTTCATTATGTGGGCATGTGGAAGAAGAATATCTAATCCTTTTTCAGTACTTTCAGGAATATCGAGCAGAAAACCATTTTATCTAAATAAGGATTTAGATGGATTATATCCATGGAAAAGCAATGTTTTAGAGAGCTATGCTCAGAGTCGTGTAAGAGGTTTACTTAATGATCCTAATAAATTAGATATTAACATTAAGTTATATGATGAAATATTAGGAAAATATCTTGGGAAAATGATAAGAGATGAAATTGATATAGATACAGCAATAACTTGTATTAATGAAGAATTAAAAAAATAAGTAATTAAAATTCTCAAGAAATATATTCTTGAGAATTTATTATAGAAATTATAAATTTAAGAAAGGATGCTAATATCATAAACATTAAGAATCTTTTTTAGTTTAATAAAATAAGCTATTATGATTTAATCAAATTTTATGTAAAAATCTAATAGTATTGTCCTAAATTTCAGAGAAAGAGATGATTTGTTTGGTAATATATTTCCATGAAAACAAGTTCCTATAGTATAATAAAAATATAAATTACTAGGAGTGTAATATGAAAATATCTGAAATAATAAAGGCGATAAAACTTAAGATAAAGGTAGTCTATTTAGCTTATAAAAATGAAAATACTCCAATAATAGCTAAAGTTTTTGCAGCAATGACTGTAGGATATGCATTATCTCCAATAGATTTGATACCAGATTTTATTCCTATATTAGGATACTTAGATGATTTAATTATCCTTCCATTATTAATTTATATTTCTTTTAAGTTAATTCCAGAGGGAGTTATGAAAGAATGTGAAGAAAAAGCTAATGAGATATGGAAGGATGGAAAACCTATAAGATTAATTTATGGATTACCAATAATAATATTCTGGATTTTAGTAATAGGATTTATAGTTTATAAATTTTTTATATAATGCTATGTTTACAAGTCGGAAACATAATGATAATGTTTATTAACATTTTTAGTTGATAATTGAATTATAAAGGGGTAATAGGTGAGATAAATGAGAGAAAATATTTTAATTATTGAAGATGATAAAGATATTAGTGAAATTTTAAGATTTGCTTTAATGAAAGAAGGATATAAGGTTAAAGTTAATCCTAATGGGTTAGAAGCTGAAGAGGAAATTAAAAGCTTTAAACCAGATTTAATACTTTTAGATATAATGCTAAATGATACAGATGGCTTTAGTGTTTGTAGAAAAATTTATAGTTATAAAATACCGATAATTATGATAACAGCTAGAGTGGATATTATGGACAAGATTTTAGGCTTAGAAATAGGTGCTGAAGATTATATAACAAAGCCTTTTGATATAAGGGAAGTAGTAACTAGAATTAGAGTTGCCCTTAGACGAAGGGAAGAAATTAAAAGAATATCTGCTATTAAAGAAGATAGTGAAATCATTATAAATAATGTAAAAATAGACGAAGGATGTAGAAGTGTTTATATAGATAATGTAGAAGTTCAATTAAAACCTAAAGAATTTGATTTATTACTATTTTTATCAAAGAATTCTAATAAAGTTTTTTCAAGGGATCAATTATTAGATTTAGTGTGGGGTTATGATTTTATTGGAGATACCAGAACAATAGATGTACATGTAACAAGAATTAGAAAGAAGTTAGGAAATAGTTTAAATATAGAGACTATTTTCGGAGTTGGATATATTTTAAAGGTGAAGCATGGTAACGATTAGAAAGAAATACGGAATATTATTAGTTTCTATATTTGTATTATCAGTAATATCTTTAAATTTAATTATGGATAAGTTTTTTGATAAAAGTTTTAAGGAGTTAGTAGCACAGGATATGAAAGAAATTTATAATATTTCATTTAAAAATTTAGATGATTATTTCGCCTTAAATAGTATTGAAAAAGATAATATAAAAAAAGAGGATTTTGATTCTAAGATTATGAAGTTTATTGCAGATAGAGCTAATACTCAAGGTGTTTTTTATGATATAGAAGGTGAAGTTATTTCAACAGGATTAACTAATAGTTCAGTTGTTGATTTAAATATATTTAAGGATTTACCACCATCTTTTTATGAAACTAAAAATAATAAAACAATGGTGGATATAGAGAATAAGAATGGAACTATATTAGGTAAATTAAGTATTCCTATATATTCTAGTAATAATCAACTAGGAGTATTAGTTTTAATTAAAGATTATACTAGTGATTATTTAAGAGATTTAAATATAAAAAAACTATTAAATATAATAGTTACTACATTGTTTGCTTTAATATTTCTATCAATTTATGTTTTTTCTTCAAGGATAACTAAACCAATAATAGTCTTAAAAAATAAATTATTAGAAGTATCTAAAGGCTCATACCCAGAAAAGATAAATAATACTTCAAAAGATGAGGTAGGAATATTAGTAGATAGTTTTAATGAAATGACTGAAAAACTAAAGACAAAAGATCAGCAAGAAAAGAATTTTTATAGGAATATCACTCATGAGCTAAAAACACCTTTAACTAATATTTCTGGATATGCACAAATATTAAATGAAGATGATTTTAATGATGTGGACTTTAAGAGAAATGCATTAAATAGAATTATAGCTGAGAGTGATAGAATGCATGAGTTAGTTATGTCATTACTTAATATATCAAAGCAAAGTAGTGATTTAGAAGAGTATAGTTTTGAAAAGGTTAATATAAAGAATATAGCTCAGGAATTAATTGAAATAAAGAATCCGATAATTAAAAATAAAAATCTTAATATAATTACTAAGTTTGAAATGGAGGAGATTATAGGAAATAAGCAATATTTAAAAATGTTATTTAATAATTTAATAGATAATGGGATTAAGTATTCATATGAAAATACTACTATAGAAATACAAATAGAAGAGGTAGATAAAAATTGCGAATTTTCCATAATGACTACAGGAAAAACAATACCTATAGAGCTTAAAGAGAAAATATTTGAACCATTTGTAAGGGTCGAAGAAAAAGGATTTTCATCAAAAGAATCTAGTGGTCTTGGATTATATATTTGTAAAAATATAGTTATAGGACATAAAGGTGAAATTACTCTTGATTTAAATAAGGATAAATCAAAATTTATAGTTAAACTCCCTAAAGATTAACAACTTGGAAATAACTTAGAATTATTTTAAAAATAATATTTTATTACAATTAAGTTATAGAAAGGGGAGATAATAAATGAGAAATAAAAAAATAAGCATATTACTTATAAGTATTGCGGCAACTATATTAGTAAGTTGTTCAACTAAGGTTCCAAATGAAGATAAGGTTATTGATACTGTGGTAATTGATGAAAATGCTAAAGAAACGTCTAAAGCAAATGATAGTTTTGATATAATTAAATTACAAACAACTGAGAATATTAGGAATGATGAAAAGTATTCAGAGGCATTACTTGATAATGGTAAATTACTACACATTGATTATTTAGAAGATGGATATGGATCTAATATACAATTTCCTAAAGTATATATAAATAGCATTGAAGTTGGGACTATTACTGATGAAACTAATAATAATAGAAATAAAATTAGTTGGGATAAAAAAGATATACAAGGTCAATTAATAACTGGATATATGGATAGACATAATGTAAGAATTTTAAAAGATAATAAGGTCTATATGTTCGATAATAATTCTGAACTTAAAGAAATAAAAGCATATGAAAAATTGATAAAAGATACAAATGGTGACTTAAATAGATTTGAATCAAGTTATGATGGTAATTTAGATATTTATTATTTTAATAATGATAATGGAATTGAAAAGATAGTAGTTATAGATACAAGAAATGATAAGTATTATGAAATAAAAGGAGATATTATAAATAGTTTTAAGAATAAAAGATTAAATATTTTAAGTCTAGAAGATGAAAAAATATATGTAACAATAGTAGATACAACTGCTGAAGCAGATAGTATTGTAGGTTATATAGAAAATAATAAATTATATACTTTTTTTGAAATAGAAAGTGCTATAGAAGTTAAGGCAGGAATGGATGTAATTTATAGTAATAATAATATATTATTTTCAGGTTACGTAGAAAGTGATTATGGTCTTTGGAGATATGACATAGATAAAAAAGAATTATATAAAGAAGCTAACTTAAAATATACTAATAACTTATCTACTATAAATAAAGATAAAAATTTTATAGTAATTAGTAGTTATGATCAATATGGTAATCAAAATATAAGTTTAGCTAGAGTAAAGCAAAACTTAGAAATAGCTAATATTCAAGATATAACTGATACAATATTATCTAGTCAAGATAATATTAATTGGAGGTCTTTAAGAGGCTGGGTGGATAGCAATAAATTTTATGTTGAATGTGGTGATTATGAAATGATGAATAATGAAAGAACTTTAGTTGATACTTATTATGAAGTATATGAAGTGATAAATTAAAAAGTTTAAATAAGCTGTATTGATATATTAAAAATTATCATTACAGCTCATTTTATTAATATAGGCAACTTGTTTATAAGATGAATGTAGTAATTATAACAAGTTACTAGCCTCATAAATCGATAGAAAACTATTTGCAGTCCATTAATAATTAAAATATAATAATTATGAAACTTATCGATAAATGAGGAAAAGAATATGGCAAAAAGATTAAGAAAATTAAAGAATGTAGCTACGGTATTTTGCTTCTAAGTAATATTGAAATAAACTTAGAAGCGAGGTATAGGAAGTTGGAAAATAATAAATATAAACATTGGTCTGAAATAAAGTATTTAAAGGATATTGTAACAAATCCATTGATTGAGGTAGGGGAGTATTCTTACTACTCAGGATATTATGGAAACTCTAACTTTGAAGATGGTTGTGTTAGATACTTATGGGGAGACCAAAAGTCTAGAGAGTTATTTAACCCTATAGAAAGTAATAACTGGAGTTTGGATAAACTTATAATTGGAAGATATGTATGTATAGCAAGTGGTGTGATTATATTAATGGGAGGAAATCATAATCATAATCCTGATTGGATTTCAGTATACCCATTTGAAAGTCATATAAAGGATTCATATAAACCTAAAGGATATACTATAATTGGTAATGATGTGTGGATTGGTATGGAGGCTATAATTATGCCAGGTGTGAAAATAGGAGATGGAGCAATTATAGGTGCTAGATCTGTTGTAACTAAGGATGTAGAACCATACAGCATAGTATGTGGCAATCCTGCAAAAGAAATAAAAAAAAGATTTACGTTGGATGAGATTAATAAGCTAAAAGAAATTCGTTGGTATGATTGGGATAAGAAAGAAGTAGAGAGTATTAGTCACATTATTTCTAGTTCCTCTATAGATGAATTATATAGCTACTACAAGAATAGAACTAGTAAGTAAAATTAAATTGTAATCTTAAGAATGAAGGGTACTAATCTTATATAGATTGGTACTTTTTTATTATAATATAATTTTTTAGAGGTGGATTGATAAATTACAAATGAAAATTTTGGAGAATAAAAGTTGACAAAGTAAAAATTGTTATGGTAGTATATATAAAATATTAAGAGCTGGAGGAAATATTATGAAAAGCATAAAAGAACAAGTTCAAAAAAATTTACAATTAAATAGAGTACTCTTATTATTAGCCGAGTTAATATAGCAATTACATATATGATTAGATAGATTTATATTTATTACTGTCATAGATGTAATTGCTACTTTAAGTAATTATATCTATGATGGCTAATTTATATTTTATAGATAAATAGTCTCGTAGATTTATATGAGGCTATTTTTTGTACTATTTTTTAGAAAAAATAAGTCTCATAGATAATATGGGACTTTTTTATATCCTAGGTTAAAAAGTTCCATAAATAACTATGGGACTTTTTTTATATAAAGGAAATTATAAAATTTTACTTATTAAGAATGGAGATTTATAAGTCTGTAATTAATTCAAAAGATAAAAATAGTAATAGCAATTTTATAGTTTCTTAAAATTCAGCTTAGGAGGATTAAGAATGGAAGAAAATAGAGAGCAATGGGGAAGTAAGATAGGATTTATACTTGCAGCAGTTGGATCAGCAGTAGGATTAGGTAACATATGGAGGTTTCCATATGTAGTTTACTCAAGTGGAGGAGGGGCATTTTTAATACCATATTTCTTTGCAATATTTACTGCAGGAATTCCTCTTTTAATATTAGAGTATGGAATGGGTCATAAATTTAGAGGATCTACACCACTTTCATTAGCTAGAGCTAATAAGAAATTTGAATGGTTTGGATGGTGGTCGATAATTAGTTCAGCAATTATATTATGTTATTATTCAATGATATTAAGTATGGCAATGAAATATTTAACTCTTAGCTTTAATAAGGGATGGGGAGAAGATTCTAATTCCTTCTTTTATAATGATTTTTTGAATTTATCTGATTCACCTTTGAATCTAGGTGGAATAGTTTTTCCTATACTAATTGGTATTGCATTAATTTGGTTTATAAATTGGTTTATATGTTATAAAGGGATAAAGTCTGGTATTGAAAAAATGAATAAAATATTATTACCTTGTTTGTTAATAATAATGATAATTATAGTTATAAGAGGAGTTACATTGGAAGGTGCTGAAGTTGGATTAAATAAATTATTTACTCCAGATTGGAATAAAGTAAAAGATCCTAAGATCTGGATTCTAGCATATGGACAAGTATTTTTCTCCTTAAGTATTGCTACTGGAATTATGATGACATATTCAAGTTATCTTCCTAGAAAAACAGATATAAATAACAGTGCATTTATGACTGCATTTGCTAATTGTGGATTTGAATTTTTATGTGCTATTGGAGTATTTGCAATACTTGGAGTAATGGCAACAATTGAAGGTGTACCTGTTGAAGAAGTAGTAACAAGTGGAATTGGTCTAGCATTTATAGCATTCCCTAAAGTCTTTACAATAATGGGAGCTTGGGGAAATATATTAGGAGTTCTATTCTTTGTATGTCTATCATTTGCAGGGATTACTTCAGCAGTTTCATTAGTTGAAGCCATATCCGCAGCGATAATTGATAAATTTGGATGGGAACGAAAAAAAGTTGTAACAGGTATATGTATTATTGGATTTTTAGTAAGTACAGCCTTTGCAACAAATGCAGGGTTATTTTTATTAGATATTATGGATAACTTCATAAATAATTATGGAATAGTAGTAGTTGGATTATTGGAAGCTTTTGTAATTGGTTGGATAGTTAAGCCTAAGGTAATAAGAGAACATACAAATGCTATTTCGCATTTTAAGATAGGGAAATGGTGGGATTTTATTATAAAGTATATAACACCTACAATATTATTAATAACACTAGTTCAAAGCATTATAACAGAGTTTAAGACTCCTTATGGAGGATATGATTTAACATCTTTATTATTATATGGTTGGGCAATTATTGGATTAGGAATTATAGGTGGAATATTAATAAGTAAGAAGCCGTGGAAAACAGAAAATGAGGAGGTTTTATAAATGACAAGTTATGCTATGTTTTTTTAGGATTAGGAGCAACAATTCTTTGGGGAGGATTAATAGTAACATTAGCTATAAATTTTAAAAATGAAAAGATGCAGAATGAAGCTAAGTAAATAAGAAGTTTTAAATTTGGTTGAATTTCAAATGTATTACTAAGTGAAAAATATAAATGATATAATAGAGTATGACTATATGAAAAATAGGGGTATAAGATTAATGAGAAAGTTATCAAGAAGGGTTAAAGTAATGATTATATTAGCTTTACTTATAATAGGGTGCATTGTATTTTCTATATGGCAAAATAACAGTATTGTAATTTCTAATTTTGATTATAATAGTGCTATTGTTCCAGAGGAATTTAATAATTTTAAGATAGTTCATATTTCAGATTTGCATAATAAAGTATTTGGTAAGGAGCAAGATAAATTAATAGATAAGGTTGAGGCTTTGGAACCAGATATAATAGTTATTACTGGCGACTTAATAGATAGGCGTAGATATAATTTAGAAAAATCAATGTATTTTATTAATGCTTCAGTTGAGATGGCTCCTGTTTATTATGTATCTGGAAATCATGAAGCATGGTCTGGAAGGTTTTCTGAAATTGAAGAAAGACTTATTGAAACTGGTGTTAAAATAATAGATGATAGTGAAACAGAAATTAGAAGAGGGAATAGTAGCATTAAGCTTTTAGGTTTATCAGATCCAGATTTTCTAACATCGGATTATATTGATGGAACTGATACAAGCAAACTAGAAGAGAATTTAATTAGATTGTCAGAGGGTGAAGAGCTCAAAATTTTATTATCCCATCGTCCAGAGATATTTGAATTATATTCAGATAATAATATAGATATGATTTTTTCAGGACATGCTCATGGTGGACAAATTAGACTTCCTTTTATAGGTGGGCTTATTGCTCCAGATCAAGGTTTATTTCCTAAATATACTGCTGGAAGTTATACTAGTAATACATCAACTATGTATGTAAGCAGAGGTTTAGGGAATAGTTTATTTCCTGTAAGAGTATTTAATAGACCAGAGATAATATCAGTAACATTAAAGTCTGATAAATAAGAAGTGAATTAAGGAGGGTTATATGTATATAGATAGTCATACTCATTTAGATTTTTTTGAAGATAATATAGATGCTGCAATAAAAGAAATTAATAATAATAAGATATTAACTATTGCTAATGGTATGGATATAGAGAGTTATTTAAAAAACAAAGAATATAGGAAAGAAAGCGAATATATAAAGCCATCCTTTGGTATTCATCCTTGGAAGGCTGCTGAATATAAGGGGAACCTGGAGGCGCTTATTCCATACATTGATGAAAGCGAAATTATAGGTGAAATAGGATTAGATTTTTTATGGGTAGAAGATAAGAGTACCTTTGATAAACAAAGAGAAGTATATAATTTTATATTAAAAGAAAGTATTAAAAGGAATAAAGTAGTTAGCCTGCACACTAAGGATGCTGAAGAAGAAATATATAAATCACTAAAAATGTATAATTATAATAAAGCTATTATTCATTGGTATAGTGGAGATATAGAAACATTAGATAAATTTATTGAACTTGAATGCTATTTTACTATAAGCGTAGATATAGGATACTCAGAAAGAACTAAGGAAGTATTAGATAGAGTGCCTATAGATAAGCTTTTATTAGAAACTGATGGACCTACAGCTTTAGAATGGGTTAATGGAGATTATGGATATCCAAGTGAAATAATAAAAGTTTATGAAAAAGTTGCAGAAATTAAAGGATATAAAATAGAAGATTTAATAAATATTGTGGAAAAAAATTATTATAATTTATTAGGTAGGTGATAAGATTGGGATTTATTACAGGAAGAATTATTGAAATGCTAATTATATTAGCTATTATTGTTATAGGTATATATACTTACGATGAAATTAGAAGACAAAACTCTTCATTAAAGGTAATGCTAATAGGAATTGGAATAATATTATTTGCTATAGTTCTTCAAGCTTACACATTAAAAATGATAATAGCAATACTAGGATTTGTAACTATTGTCTATGGAGCTAAGAAAATTAATTAAACAAGATTTTTAATTTAAAGCTTCTATAGTATTTTAGTAACTAATAATTATTATCAACTAAACTTGACAATTAGTATATAAAAGCATAAAATGGAAATATAAACTTAATAAAAATCTGGGGAGGCAGTGAACTGTCTGAGATAAAATTGATACAATTTTGACCCACATACCTGATTTGGATAATGCCAACGTAGGAAGATTATGTATTGTTTTCAATTACAAATTTAGCTATTATTAAGCAGCCTTTCTTATTCAGGAAATGCTGCTTTTTATTTTTTTAAATATAAGGAGGAAAAAATATGTCATTATGTAATGTAAGTATACAAGTAATACCAAAAGTAAGTGAGGAAAGAACTTATCCTGTGGTGGACAAGGTTATAGAATATATAGCTTCTACTGGAGTTAAGTATGAAGTTGGACCAATGGAAACTACTATGGAAGGTGAATTAGATGTTTTATTAGAAATAGTAAAAAATTCTCAAGAAATATGTATTAATGAAGGTGCATCAAGAGTATGCTCTGTGGTTAAAATAGACTATAAAAAAGAAGGCGTGACTATGGATGAAAAAATCGGAAAATATAGGTAGCAAATTAGCTCCAATTATTTTTGGAGTATTGCTTTTAATAATATGGCAAGTGGTAGTAACAGCTGGAGGTATAGAAAAATATATAATGCCAGCACCAACAGATGTTATTAAGGTTTTAGTAACTGAGTTTAAAACTATGATACCTCATATATTAGCAACTTTATATGAAGGAATGGTAGGGTTTTTAATTGCTATAGTTTTATCTATTATTTTAGCCATTATTATGGATAGATTTAGTTTAGTTAAGAAAGCGCTTTACCCAGTCTTAGTTATATCTCAAACTATACCAACTGTTGCATTAGCACCTTTATTTATTATATGGTTTGGATTTGGTGCCTTACCTAAAATAATAGTAGTAGTTATAGTGTGCTTTTTCCCAATAGTAATTAGTATAGTAGATGGACTAGAAGGGGTAGATAAGGATTTAATAAATCATTTTAAATTAATGGGAGCATCTAAACTTAAGATATTTTTACACTTAAAGCTTCCTTATGGAATGATTAACTTCTTTTCAGGCATGAGAATAGCTGCAACTTATAGTATTATGGGAGCAGTAATTGGAGAATGGCTTGGAGGAGATAAAGGACTTGGAGTATATATGACTAGAGCAAGAAGTGCTTATGCTTTAGATAAGATGTTTGCAGCTATAGTAATAATAGTTGTAATAAGTATGGCTATTTTTCTTTTAGTATCTCTAATGGAAAAGGTATTTACTCCGTGGAATAATGAAAAAGTAAATAATAAACAAAGGTAACAAATTGAGGTGAATATAATGTTAAAAAAGAAAATAATTTCAGTAGTATTAGCGTCAGTAGCAACACTTACATTATTTGCTGGATGCAGTAATAATAATGTTTCTGATTCTGGTAATGAAGATTTACAGAAGGTAACTTTAATACTAGATTGGACACCTAACACTAATCATACAGGTTTTTATGTAGCTAAGGAAAAAGGATATTATGAAGAATTAGGATTAGATGTAGAAATAATACAACCATCTGAAGGTTCTTCTCTTCAACTTTTAGCAGCAGGAAAGGGTGACTTTGCTGTTAGTTATCAAGAAGATCTAACATATGCAAGAACATCAGATAACCCTCTGCCAGTTATGGCAATAGGAACTATTATTCAACATAATACATCAGGTTTTGCTTCACCAAAGGAAAAAGGAATAGAAACTGTTAATGACTTTGAAGGAAAAGTTTATGGTGGATGGGGGAGCCCATCAGAGCAAGCTATATTAAAGGCTGTTATGGAGAAGAATGGAGCTGACTTTAGTAAGTTAACTACTGTGGATGTAGGTACAGAAGATTTCTTTATAGCAACTAAGAATAATTTAGATTTTGAATGGACATTTGAAGCATGGACTAATATTGAAGCTAAGCTTAGAGGTTTTGATATAAACTATATTCCAGTTAGAGATTTAGATCCAGCTTTAGATTACTATACTCCTATAATTGCAACAACAGAAGATACAGTAAATAATAAGAAAGACTTAGCTAAAAAGTTTATGGAAGCTACAACTAAAGGATATGAATATACTATAGAAAATCCAGAGGAAAGTGCTAAGATTTTAGTAAGCAAAGTTCCAGAAATAAGCGAAGAATTAGCTGTAGAAAGTCAAATTTATTTAAAGGATAAATATAAAGAAGACACTGAAGTATTTGGGGAAATGAAAGAAAGTGTATGGGATAATTACACTAAATTCTTATATGATAATAAATTAATAAATGTAGAAATGAAATCAAGTGAGGCTTATACAAATGAGTTCTTATCAAAATAAATTGATACTTAAAAATGTATCTAAATCCTTTGAAAGTATGGAAATATTAAAGGATATTACTATAGAAGTTAAAGAAGGGGAACTTGTATCTATACTTGGACCTTCAGGAAGTGGGAAAAGTACTATCTTTAATATCTTAACTAATATAATAAAAGCTGATTCTGGTGAAGCATCAGTTAATGGAAGCTTAAGTTATATGTATCAAAAAGATATGATGGTGCCTTGGAAAAAGGTAATAGATAATATAGGAATACCTTTAGTTTTTAAGGGGAATAGTAAAAATGATTCAAGAAATGAAGTTTTAAAGCACATTGAAGAGTTTGGGTTAAAGGGATTTGAATATAAGTATCCATCTCAATTATCAGGTGGAATGAAGCAAAGAGCAAACTTCTTAAAAACATATTTGACTTCAAATGATATTATGCTTTTAGATGAGCCTTTTGGAGCGTTAGATTCTATAACTAGAAGAAAGATGCAAAGATGGCTTATGGATTTAACTAAAGAGATGAATTCAACTATTTTATTTATCACTCATGATATTGAAGAAGCTATACTTCTTTCTAATAGAATATATATAATATCAGAAAAGCCTGCAGTAATTAAAGGTGAAGTTATTGTAGATTTGCCTAAGGAAAGAAATGATGAAATAGTAACTAGTGATAAGTTTATAGAAATAAAAAAAGAAATATTATCATTAATGGGAAATTAAATGTTATAAATAAAGGACTATAACTAGGAAGATAAATTCTTAGTTATAGTTCTTTTAGCTATATATTATACAACATGTTGTGCTTTTGGTAAAAATAAACACTATATATAGAAGAAAAAATTAAAAGTCAAGACTTGAAAGTAAATTTTTATTTATGTAATATAGAGAAAGACAAAAAGTAAAGGATAGGTGAAGCATGTTGATAGTTGTTGGAGGGATGATTGGATTAGGTAAGAGTTCAGTTGCTGAAATTCTTGGTGAACATTTTAATTCAGAAGTATTTTATGAAAGTGTAGATGATAATCCTATACTACCTTTATTCTATAGTGAAACTGAAGAAGAAATTCAAAAAAAGAGATATCCATTTTTATTACAACTATATTTCTTAAATACTAGATTTAAAAGTATTAAGGAAGCTTTAGTTAATGATAATAATGTTTTAGATAGGTCTATATATGAAGATTGGTATTTTGCAAAGAAAAACATGGAACTTGGTAGAATAAATGATCTTGAAATGAAAATATATGAAGATTTATTACATAATATGCTTGAAGAGCTAGAAGAACTACCAAAGAAGGCTCCAGATGTTATGGTTTATTTAAAAGGTTCTTTTGAGACTGTTTTAAAGAGGATAGCATTAAGAGGAAGAGAGTTTGAAATAGATGAAAGCTTAAAAGAATACTATAATTTCCTATGGAAAGATTATGATGATTGGGTTAATAATTATTATAATGCATCTGAAGTAGTTGTAATAGATATGGACAACATGGATGTTGTAAATAATGAGGCTGATAAGGACAAGCTTATTGAATTAGTAGAAAATAAGCTTAAGGAAGTTAGAGGAAAATAAAAATATAATAGCAATAATTTATTATAGTAATTTATAACTGATAAGAGACTGCCTTAAGGTAGTCTCTTATTTTTGGGCTTATAGTCTTATGAAAGTAGAAAATTAATGTTTTAATTATATAATCTTAACTCAACAGTAATTATTATAATTTTGTAATAATTGTATTTAATATTATCATAGATAAACTAGAAATTTTATGATAATTGAAAATGGTTAAAGATAAATTCAAAAAACTAGCTTAAATTATATTATTTGATTGATTTTATAAATTTTATTTTTCAAAAAAATAGGAGTAATATAAAATGATTAGCAAATTTTTTTACAAGGAGATGAGTAGATGAAGAAAGAATGGGCAATATTACTTGTAATTTTACCAATGACATTTATGACTACTCTTGATAGTAGCATAGTAAATGTTGCATTGCCAACTATGGCAAGAGAATTAGGAACAACTATGGCAGGTATTGAGTGGGTCGTTACAAGCTATTTAATAACTATCTGTGCATTGATATTATTATTTGGGAGATTTGGAGATGTTATTGGAAAAAGCAGAGTTTTTAGATTTGGAATTGCTGTTTTTACAATAGGATCTTTACTTTGTGGTTTATCTAATACATTAGTAATGCTAATTATATCAAGAATTATTCAAGCAATAGGTGCAGCAGCAGCTATGGCTACAAATCAAGGAATAATTACTGAAACTTTCCCGCCTTCAGAAAGGGGAAGGGCACTTGGACTAACGGGAACAGCTGTTGCACTAGGGACTATGGTTGGACCAACTCTTGGAGGTTTAATAGTTTCAGTTGCCCCATGGGAGTTTATTTTCTTAATCAACATACCAATAGGGATTATAGTTTACATAGCAGTTATTAAGACATTAAGCTTTAGGAAAACTGAAGATAAGGTACCTTTTGATATTAAGGGAACAATTTTATTTATGCTAGCAATAGTTTTACTTTTTTGTTCCATAAACTTTGGTCAAAGTATTGGTTTTACTAACCTAATAATAGTTGGAGCGCTAGTTTTATCAGTATTGTTTTTAATAATATTTATTAAGGTTGAAGATAAAATTAAAATTCCAATGTTAGATATAAGCATATTTAAAAATAGACTATTTTCTTTAAGTATATTTTGCGGGTTTACATCTTTTATATCTATAGGAGCAATAAATATAATCCTACCTTTTTACCTTCAAGATGTATTAAAGTTAGGGCCAAGCGTTGCGGGATTAATGATGACAGTCTCTCCTATAGTATTAGCTGTAGTTGCACCTGTAAGTGGATATTTATCAGATAAGGTAGGAAGTGAAAAAATATCAGCTTTAGGTTTAAGCATAATGACTTTAGGAATTTTTTCTCTAATATTATTTAAAGAAAGTACCCCTTTATTAATTGTTGGGGTTTTAATTGGTAGTGTTTCATTAGGAAGTGGCATATTTCAATCACCTAACAACTCTCTAATTATGTCAACAGTAGATAAAAGCAAACTAGGGGTTGCAGGTAGTATTAATGGATTAATTAGAAATTTAGGAATGACCACTGGTATTGCACTTTCGACTAGTCTTTTATATTCATTAATGAGTAGTAAAATAGGATATAAAGTATCAGGTTATATAGAGGGTAGAGCTGATATTTTTATTTATGCAATGAGATTTGTATTTGTAGGTATTGGTAGTGTATGTTTAATAGGAGCAATTCTAACTATTCTTAGATTAATAAGAAAGAAGGCATAAGCTGCCTTCTTTAATTTGGAATTATATTCTAAAAATATAAAGATTTTTATTTACAAGTGTAACAATGTTACGGTATAATGATATTATATTAAGGAAATTGCATTTTGGGGCGGGAAAAAATACAACATTGTTACAAAAAACAAAATATTCTATACAAAACTCTGAAAGCAGAGTAAAAAGGGGGAAATATGAAATTTAAACTTTTAAAAGAAAAAAACTTTTCACTTTTAATGTTTGGAAAAGTGACGTCTTTAATTGGATCTTATATGCAAAGTTTTGCATTATCCTTATTTGTTCTTAATACTACAGGATCAGCAACTAAATTTGCGTCTATACTTGCAGTTGCTTTAATTCCACAGCTTATACTCTCACCTTTTGCAGGGGTTATAGTTGATTGGTTCTATAGAAAAAATATATTAATAGCTTTAGACTTATTAAGTGGGATAGTAGTAACTATTTTTGCTATTTTTTACTTTATTACTGGAGAGATGCCATTAACATATATTTATATTTTAGTTATTAGTCTATCTCTAATATCAACTTTAGATAATCCAACTCTTCAAACCATAATTCCAACTATAACAAAAAAAGAGGATTTAGTTGAGGCTAATGCATTAAACTCACTTTTAATGGCAGTTGGTAATGTAATTTCACCTGCAATAGCAGCATTTGTTTATGGTAGTTTAGGATTGAAGGGTGTATTTATAGTAAACTCTATTTCTTTCTTTGTTTCAGCAATTTCAGAGGTATTTTTAGTTATTCCTAGAAATGTAAAGGAGAAGGGGAAATTATCTTTAAATAAGTTTGTTCTAGAATTTAAAGATGGAATTGGATTTATAATAAAGAAAAAAGATATAGTTAATGTTGTATGTTTAGCTATAATATTAAATTTTGCGTTAGGTTCCTTTTCTGTTGGAGGAGCTTATATAAGTAAAATCATTTTAAATGTTTCAGATTTTCAATATGGTTTAGTAGATACCTTCGGTGTTGCAGGTATGATACTTGCAACTCTTCTAATAGGATGGCAATCTAAAAAACGTTCTTTAGGAAAGAATCTATACCTAAGTTTAATGATATCATCAATATTTTTAGCAGGATATGCTATTGTTTCATCAGAATCATTAGTATCAAATGGAAACTCAATTTTTTATTTATATTTATTAATGCTTGCTATTACATTTTTTATGTGCATTTTTATAGGCCTTGCAAATACTTTTTTAAGTGTAGGAATGCAATCAATAGTACCATTAGAATTTATGGGAAGAGTAACAACAGTTGTATCAACTGGAGCAATGATAGCATCACCATTAAGTAGTATGTTATATGGATACCTTTTTGATAAGATTAGTGTGGCAATAATATTCTTAGTTTCTTCAGGAATAATGATAATAGCAATGCTATTATTTAAAAAATCATTATATGGAATTAAGATTGATGAACAAGTAGAGGAAGAAAACTGTAACATGGACGCTGAACCAGTATAAGTATGAATGATGAAAAAAAAGAAAAAATGAGGAAGGTTTTGCTGTGCAAAACTTTTTTTATTGTATTGAAAACCACTGGCTATGCCAGTGGATAAAATGGCTTAAGCTCTGAACA
>OGSQ01000071.1_pt1 | contig 69633 bp, 54 predicted proteins | sample 1573921 | NCBI WGS metagenome assembly OGSQ01 (sample SAMN03295832, study PRJEB24534) | human gut metagenome | isolation source: fecal sample 7 from infant 4 | host: Homo sapiens | place: USA: Pittsburgh, PA | collected 2014-07 | reverse complement strand
ATTAAAAGCTTTAAGTTTAAAAACTAAACTTTTAGAATTTGAACTTAATGTGGGTATTAAATGTTTTAAATTATATTTTAAGACAAATGAAAAAAGCACTCCATCCGACCAAGAATAGTTGTGCTTTTTCAGTTGATTATATTTTTATTTAAATAAATCAATCCAATAGCCCTAAAACTAAAACGTTCTAAGGATTGCTTAGTGTTAAGAGCACTAAGCTTTTCTTATTAAAATTCTTAGAAACTTGTTACTATAGAATCCTTTATTCTTTAGCTAATATAAGTAAGTTCTTATTTAGCTTTGCATAAGTTAGATTTACTAAATCAAAGATTTAGAATCTTACTTATATTATATCAAATTTTTATGAAAAATAAACATCAAATTTATGAATGAACATTCAATTAAAACTTTGAATCCATTACTATATAAAATGAAATTTCAATAAATAAAAAATCAATAAATAAAAAATCAATAAATAAAAAATCAATAAATAAAAAATCCAAAGGAGCCATACTTAAACTAATTTTAAGATAGCTCCTTTATCTATTTAAAGAGATGTATATGAAAAAAGTTATTAGCTAAAATAATCTACCCCAGGGGACCAAAAATTTACAGTTTAAAAATCATCCCCAGGGGACCAAAAATTTACAATTTTAGTATTGCTACATCCTTAGCTTTTAACACTAATTTATTCTTTATAATTTCATTACAAGTGCCATTATCATTATCATTACCATTACTATTACTAACACCACTTAAAAGATTAATATATTCTTTATTATCATCAAGCATTATAGTAACTTCACTATCATTGTGGTTTAAAATAAATGTTAATGAATAATTATCTTTATGTCTTGTTGTAATTTCTATTCCATCTATAGGTTTTATTCCTGATAATAAGTTATTCTTCTTTGCTAGATTTAGTGCAAAGTCATTTAAAAATTCTTGTTCAGGATTAGAGCAAATATAGTAAGCTAAACCATCACCATACTTATTATAAGTAAATACTGGTGTATCCTTATAGAAATCAGAGCCATAAACTGCAAGGATTTCAGCACTTTCTATATTAATAATATCGAAAACCATATTGCAATTATAAGTATCCTTCATGGAATCTAATTTTGATACAAAATTAATTGAATTGTTAACTTCTGGTGGTAGAGCATCTATTTCTTCTACCCATAGGCCAAGCATATCTCTTAATTCTGCTGGATATCCACCAAGTTGAACTAAATCACTTTCATTTACATATCCGCTAAAGTAAGTAGTAATAAAGGTTCCACCCTTTGAAACAAAGTTTTTAATATTATCAGCTACACCTTCTTTTAGCATATATAAAACAGGAGCTAGTACAACAGAGTACTTTGATAAATCTTCATTAGGCTCTACAAAGTCTACTGCAATATTTAAATTATGGAAGGCCTTATAATACTTTTCTATTTGTTCCACATATCTAAGACTAATAGATGGGCCACTTGAGAATTCCACTGCCCACCAGTTATCCCAATCAAAAACTATTGCTACCTTTGCATCATATTTTGAATCAATTATAGTATCTCCTAGAGATTGAAGTTCTTCACCAAGATGTGCACATTCCTTAAAAACTCTAGTATTTTCATGACCTGCATGAGATATAACAGCACCATGGTATTTTTCACAAGCTCCAATGGATTGTCTCATTTGGAAGAACATAACTGTATCAGCACCATGAGCAAGAGCTTGATAACTCCAAAGTCTCATAACACCAGGGCGTTTTGAACTATTATAAGGCTGCCAATTTTGTTGATTAGGTGTTTGCTCTATTAACATAAAAGGCTCATCCTTTTTTAAACTTCTCATTAAGTCATGGCGGAAGGAAATATCACTTGGAGTTGCATTTAATCCAGGATAGTTATCCCAAGAAACTATATCCATATACTTAGCCCATTTGAAATAGTCTAAAGGCTTAAAAGTTCCCATTAAGTTAGTTGTAATCTTTATGTCTGGAGTTATAGCTTTTATAGCTTCATATTCTCCTAAATAACATTGAAGAATTGAGTCAGACATAAATCTATTGTAATCTATAGCCATACCTTGGAAGGTAGTACACTGCTTATCATATCCATTCCACATTTCACTTAAATCTGAAGGTGCAACTATTTCATCAAAACTATAAAGAGTATGTCCCCAGAAATTCATATTCCAAGCTTTATTAACTTCTTCAATAGTTTTATATTTATTTTCAACCCATTCCTTAAATTTATTTTCACAATGATCACAATAACAATAGTTAGCATATTCATTACTTATATGCCAAGCAATTATATTTGGGTAATCTTTATATCTTTCAGCAAGCTTTGTGGCAAGGTTTACAGAAAACTCACGATATTTTTCACTATTTGGGCAGAAGTTAGCTCTTCCTCCAAATTTTCTTTTTCTTCCTTGAAAATCCGTTGGTAATATTTCAGGATATTTTTTTGCCATCCAAGTTGGTTGAACTACTGTTGATGTAGCTAAACAAACATAAATATTATTTTCTTTTAAAACATCTAAAATATCATCAAGCCATTGAAAGTCATAGGTATCTTCATCAGGCTGTAAAAGAGCCCAACTAAATACAGGTAGGGTAACAGTATTTATATTAGCAAGCTTAAAAAATTCAATATCCTCTATTATAGTTTCCTTTGGCCATTGATCTGGATTATAATCTCCACCATAAAGAATAAAAGGTGTTTTTTTACTAATCATAATAGACCTCCTCATACAATATAGATAATTAAATTTTAATGGTAAAAAATTTTTTTAAATACACTATTAATTACATTTAATATATAGATATAATTAGTGATTTAAAAAGATGATATTATTTACATAATTAGCTTCTTGAATTAAAATGAATATAATATATACTTTTTGGAGATAAAGATATGTTTAATTTTAATAAGAATAATATAACTAGAGCTATAGTAAATAATTTAAAAATAAGAACTAAGCTTTTAATTGTATATTTTACAATAGTTGCAGTAACTGTTCTTACAGTTGGAGTTTATTTAACTACTAATATGAGGGATATAGTAATAGAAAATTCTAAGAAGGATGCAAGGGCTAATTCCAATCAAATAAAGCAAAGATTAATTGAAACTTTAAGATTAGCAACATCTACATCAGATATGATATATCAAGATGAAAATTTACATAAAATAGTTAAAACTAAGTATGAAAGCTATGGAGAAAATGTAAAGGTTTATAATGAGTATCCAATCCTAAGCAATTATTTAAGGTATTATAATGATTTATCTAATATTAGGCTTTATGTTGATAATGATTCCATTTTAGATAATTCTAATATAGTAAAAGTAAATAATGAGGTAAGAAATAGCTCCTGGTATAAAAAGGCAAGAGAAGATAAAGGAGTAATAACATGGCTATATAGATATGATGAAATATCTAAAGATTATAGTCTATCACTTATTAGAGATATTTCTTCAGATGTTGATGGCCATATTGGAGTATTAGTAATAAGTATTCAAACATCAAAATTTAGAAAATTAATTTCTGAACAACCTTATCCAATTACTATTTTAATAGATGGAACTGTAGTAGTTTCAGGAGAATATGAAGAAGGTAGCAAGGTTATAATTGTATATAATCAAGATGAAGTAGACTATTACAATAGTAAAAAGGAAGAGGTAAGCACAAAAAATAGTTATGCAATTTCAGATAAATTCAAGGTGGATAAATCCTTTAACAATATTTTTGAAGTAATTGTAAGTGTACCTATTTATAAAATAATGGCTCAATCCAGAGATGCTGTAAATAAAAGTATAGCTATAATTTCTATAACTATAACAATATCATTAGTAATTATACTTTACTTCTCAAAACAATTTTCCAAAAGGTTTGGAATTTTAAATGAAGAAATGTCAAAGGTGGTAGAAGGTAATTTTGAAATTAAGGAAAGTATAGATGGAAATGATGAAATTGCTGGACTTTACAAAAATTTATATACCATGGTAGATAGCATTAAAAATCTTATTAATGAGGTTTATGTTAAAGAAATAGAGCAAAAGAAACTTATTGTTAAACAAAAGGATGCAGAATTTAAAATGCTTGCAAGCCAAATAAATCCACACTTTTTATATAATACCTTAGAAACTATTAGAATGAGAGCTTTTTGTAATGGAGATAGAGAGCTTGCAGATATAGTTAAAAAGTTAGGAAAGATAATGAGAAGAAATTTAGAGGTGACAAATGAAGTAGTTACATTAAAGTCAGAGCTAGATATGATTCAAAATTATTTAGAAATTCAAAGCTTAAGATTTAAGGGAAAGGTTGAATATGACTTTAGATTAGAAGTAGACCCAGAAGAATATTTAATTTTACCTTTATTGCTTCAGCCAATAGTAGAAAATGCTTTTGTTCATGGCCTTGAGTCTAGTACTAAATTAGGGAAAATAGAAGTATCAATTTATGATGAAGTTGGCTATCTAATAGTTGAGATTTCAGATAATGGAGTAGGGATTACTAAAGAAAAATTAGATTATATAAACGGAAAACTAGACAATTATCAGAATAATAACAAAAAGAGTATAGGTATTAGCAATGTTAATGAAAGAATAAAAATGTTCTATGGAGAAGAATATGGGTTATATATATTAAGTTCACTGGACATTGGTACTAAGGTAATTATTTTATTACCAAGTAAGAAAGGAGAAATTAATAGTGCTTAAGGTATTGATAATTGATGATGAGCCTTATGTAAGAGAAGGATTAAAATATATTATAGATTGGAAGGAAAATGGGTTTGAAGTTTGTGGAGAAGCTTCTAATTGAGATGAAGGTTATGATAGAATTTTAGAATTAAAACCAGATGTTATTTTATTAGATATTCAAATGCCAGGAAGGCAAGGACTGGATATATTAAAGGATATAAGAAACAAAGGCGTTAATGGAAAATTCATTATAATAAGTGGTTATTCAAATTTCGATTATGCAAAGAAAGCCATAAGGTATGGGGTTAAGGATTATTTATTAAAGCCTATTGAAGAAGAAGAGCTTCTAGAAATAGTACTTAAACTAAAAAAAGAAATAGAAGAAGAGAAAAAAAGTCAAAGTTATCTAGAGCAAAATAAGACTGCACTAAGACAGTATTTATTGGGACAACTTATATTAAATAAAGAAATTAAAGAATATGAAGATGTGAATAAGGTATTAAATCACAAAGGAACCGTCCAAGTTGCCCTAATTAGTAATTCTTCAAATCAATATAATTTTGATAATATATTAAAAATTGAGGAAGTATTAATTAATAATTTAGATGAAAAAGAAAATATTGATGTTATAAAGCTAGAAGATAAAATAGCCTTAGTTATTAGAAATATAAATTCAAGATATGCAAATAAATTATTAAATAAAATAAAGAATAAATTAGATCAGGAATTGGAAAGTAATAATTTTATTGCTTTAGGAGAAGAAGTTAGTGATATAGAGGAGATATATTCATCTTATAGAAGTGCAAAAAAGCTAACTAATCATAAATTTTTATTTAATACTTTAGATGTTGCATCAAATTCACAAATGGATAATAAAAATGCAAATATCAACCTAGATAAAAAGGAGATTTTAAATTCTATATATACCTATTTAGAAATTGGCCAGTTAGAAAGCTTTAATGAATATGTTAGCTTACTAAAAAAGTTTATTAGAGATAATTGGTATAAGGAAAATGAATCAAAGGTGCTTATCACTAAAAGTCTTTTGGATTTTAGTGATAAATTAAAAAAGGATTATAGCCTTTTATTTAAAAATAAAAATATATGTGAAGAAATAATAGATGAAATATATAAGAGGGATAGCTTAGAAGATGTAATAAATGTACTTAAAAAAGGTTTAATGGAAATATCAAAGGAAATAAGTATAAATTCCAATAATTCTTCTATTAAGAGAATAGTAAAATATGTAGATACTAACTATTATAAGGATTTAAAGCTAGAAACCTTAGCAGAAATATTCAATTATAATAGTGCTTACTTAGGAAAGATTTTCAAAAATTATACAGGGGTATCCTTTAATACTTATTTAGACAAGCGTAGAATAGATGAAGGTAAAAAGCTTTTATTAGAAAAGAATTTAAAGGTTTATGAAGTTTGTGAGCTTATTGGATATAAAAATATAGATTATTTTCATAGTAAATTTAAAAAATATGTGGGAGTAAGTCCATTAAACTATAAAAAACAAAAAGAAGTAACAAAGTAGGGGGATTATTTATATGGGTAACAATTCAGGTATAAAAAGCAATAGAACATATTATTTAACTAAGAAGCTTATATATATATTTATGACTAATATATATTTTTTAATAGCAATATCTCCATTTATACTTTATTTCATTTTTGCTGGTAGCAATCTTTCAATTTACATATTATCATTTTTAGGAATATTAATTGGACCAGCTATTTCCACTATGTTTTCAGTTTTAGGTAGATTGATTAAAGGTAAAGAAACAGAGTTTCATAAGGATTTTTTATATTTTTATAAATTAAACTTTTTACAAGGAATTTTTGCTAGTACCATAATTAGCATCATACTTTTAATGAGTTACTTAGATATAGAATATTTTTTCAAGGTTGGAATTAATATAGTTTCATATATTTTTATAGGAATAGCTATATTTACACTAGCAATAAGTATATACGTCTTTCCTATTATAGCTAGAATAAGTGCTAAAACCATGGATGTATTTAGACTTTCAATTAAGCTAACGCTTAAGAAATTTTATATACCACTTACTGTTTTATCAGTAACAATAATAGCTTTATTTGCAATAAAATTCTTAAAAATAGCCTTAGTTGGAGTATTGTTTGGACCAATAGCCTTAGCTTATTTAATATTATTTTTAGAAAAAAAAATACTAATAGAAGCTGAAGAATACTTAAAAGAGAAATATAAATATCTAACAGAAAATAAAAAAATAGAAACAGAAGAGTTAGAAACAGAAGATATAGAAAATGAAGAGATAGAAAATGAAGAACTAGAAGAAATCCAAGAAATAGAAGTAATAGAAATAGAAGAAATTGAAGTAATAGAAGAAATAGAACCTTTGGAAAATGAAAAAATGAAAGAATTAAAAAATGAAAAAATAAAAAATAAATAATTAAAGAATTGTTGTAAAAACTCCTTTGGGAGTTTTTTTCTTATCCTTTTTGTTTTCGAATTGAACATACGTAAGTTTGCCATGACTTGGAGTAACGACGGAATAAGCAAGCTTACATATGTTCAATTATGTTTTCTCTAATTTTTACATGAAAACATATACATTTTTATAGGTATGAAGAGGCCATAGAAAATATTATTATTTTATTAACAGTTGAAGTAAAGGTTAAGAAAATGGAGGGATAAATATGCAGCTGATGAAGAATGCAGACTTAATAACAGAAAAAGAAATTAATATTAAAAAGAAGAAATTAACGTGGAAAAATATAAAGAAGCAATGGGTATTAATAGCAATGTCCTTCCCCTTTGTAGTTTGGGTAATTATTTTTAAGTACTTACCTTTATTTGGATGGAGTATGGCTTTTCAGAATTATAAACCACAATTATCCTTTTTTGAACAGAATTGGGTAGGTTTTAAGCACTTTATAGATTTATTTAATGAACCACTATTTTATGAATCCTTAAAGAATACTTTAGGAATGAGTATTTTAGGATTAGTATTTGGAACAACATCTGCAATTTTGTTTGCATTATTATTAAATGAACTTAGATATACAAGATTCAAAAAGATGGTACAAACTATTTCATATTTACCTCATTTTATATCTTGGGTTGTAGCAGCTGCTTTAGTAACAAATATTTTATCTCAAACAGGAGTAGTAAATGAGATATTAATGAATTTAAATATAATTTCAGAGCCGATTAAATTTTTACAAAATCAAAATATGTTTTGGGGAATAGTTACAGTTTCAGATGTGTGGAAGGAAATGGGATGGAATGCCATTATATACTTAGCAGCAATGACAGCAATAGATCCAGAACTTTATGATGCAGCTAAAGTTGACGGAGCAGGAAGATTTAGAAGAATGTATAGCATTACCTTACCATTAATAAAGAGTACAATATTAGTTTTATTAATAATGAGTATAGGAAATCTATTAAATATTGGATTTGAAAAGCAAATTTTACTTAGCAATCCTACAGTAGCAAGTAAGGCTTTAGTAATTGATAAATATGCATTAGATTATGGTATTGGAATGTTTAGATATTCCTTTGGTACAGCAATTGGTATCTTCAAATCAGTTGTAGGAATTGTACTTATATTTATAGCTAATAATATTTCAAAGAAATTTAATGATGGAGAGGGAGGCTTACTAAAATAATAGTAAGGCTATGTAGGAGGTACTTGTATGAAATTAAAAAAGAAGAAAAATGAAACTGAAGCTTTTGATATAGTATTAATCGTTATAATGTTATTTATTGTAGTTATTACCTTATATCCATTCTTAAATGTGTTAGCAATTTCTTTAAATGACGCAACAGATACAGTAAAGGGCGGGATTCATATTTGGCCAAGAGAATTTACACTTCAAAACTATAAAGAAATTTTTAACGGTAGCACTAAATTGCCAAGAGCCTTTGTAAATTCAGTGTTAAGAACTGTAATTGGAACAATAACTGGTGTTATTGCAACTACAATGGTAGCTTTCACATTAAGTAGAAGAGATTTTATTTTTAATAAATTAGTAACTATGCTATTTGTAATAACAATGTATGTTGGTGGAGGGTTAATACCAGAATACCTAGTAGTAAGACAATTAGGACTAGTAAATAACTTTGCAGTTTATATTTTACCAGGATTAATTTCAGCATTTAATGTTATCGTTATAAGGTCCTTTATGGATGGACTTCCAGAAGCATTATATGAATCAGCATCAATAGATGGTGCTAATGATTGGACTGTATTTACAAAAATAGTATTCCCACTATGTCTTCCAGTTATAGCAACTATTGCATTATTTATTGCTGTTAGTCAATGGAATAGTTGGTTTGATACTTATATATATGCAAGAACAAATGATAGCTTAACAACTCTGCAATATGAACTTATGAAAATAATGGATAATGCAGCAGCAACAGTAGATATTCATAATCCCAATTTACAAAATACAGCTAGGTCAAATCCAGAATCAATAAAGATGGCAATAACAATGGTTGCAACAATTCCAATTTTATTAGTATATCCATTTGTACAAAAGTATTTTGTTTCAGGAATGACCTTAGGAGCAGTTAAAAGCTAAGATAGGTAAGAGATAAGAGGTAAGATGGAATAGGGAAGAGTTAGTAGATAGTAAGAGTTAATAGTTAATAGTGAAGAGCTGAAGAATCATTTTCTTAAGTGGCCTATAATTAAAAAATAGGTAGACAGTTTAAAGATTTTTTTGATAAGGTAAATTAATAATTAGAATAATATGGTAAACATAAGGTTTCTATGGGGTTATATTATGAAACCTTGTTTATATAAATTGTAAAAATATGGTCCCCTGGGGACTAAAAATATGGGCCCCTGGGGTAAATTAAATTTTAGGAGGGTAAATATGAAAAAGAAAAAAATATTTTCTTTATTATTGGCAGGTTTAGTTACCACATCAGTTTTTGTTGGTTGTGGTAAAAAGGACAATGGCTCAACTACAACTGGAGGAAGTAAGGAACCTATAACATTCACTTTTTTCTCAGCAGATTTAACAGAGGATATTGCCTTTACAGATGATGTAGCTAAGAAGATTACAGAGTTAACTGGTGTTACATTAAAATTTGAACATCCAGTAGCAGGAGATACACAAGCAGTTCCACTTATGATAGCAGGAGGAGAGTATCCAGATTTAATTTATGCAAAAGGAGATACATCTAAGTTAATTGATGCAGGAGCTGTAATTGATTTAAATGATTATATAGAAAAAAAAGGAACTAATTTAAAGGCATTATATGGAGATCAATTAAATAGATTAAGATATAGTAATGAAAATCCATCAATATATACAGTAGGTACTTATGGAGTTGTAAATAAAGTATTTGCACCATCAGGTAATATGCAAATTCAACACCAAGCTTTAAAAGAACTTGGATATCCAGAAATAAAGAGTTTAGCTGATTATGAAAAAGCTTTAAAAGATTATTTAGCAAAGAGTCCTACAACAGAATCAGGAGAAAAAAGAATAGGCTTATCATTAATGGCTAGTGACTGGAGATGGTTACTAACTGTAGGTAATAAGGCTACCCTTACTGCAGGTTATCCTGATGATGGACAATTTGTTGTAGACGATAAAACTGGAGAAGCAACATATAAATTCTCACTTGATGAGTCAAGAGAATATTTTAGATGGTTAAATGGCATGAATGCTCAAGGTTTATTAGATCCAGAATCCTTCACTCAAAAGGAAGATACTTATAAGGCTAAAATTGCTGCTGGTAAAGTAGTTGGATTATCTGATGAAGATTGGGATTATCAAGCATCAGTAACAAGTTTAATTGCAGAAGGTAAGGATGAATTAACATATGCTAAGCTTCCAGTTGTAATGGATCCAGCTAAGCATAAAGCTCCAAGCTTAAAAGATTATGGATTTAGTGGTGGTTGGGGAGTTGCAATTACATCAAGCAACAAAGATCCAGAAAGAGCCTTTGAATTCTTAGATTGGTTAGCTTCAGATGAAGCACAAATTTTATTAAACTGGGGAGTAGAAGGAGTTCATTATAAAGTTAATGAAGAAGGAAAGAGAGAATTCCTACCAGAAATTCAAGAACAAAGAAATACAGATGCTGATTTTTCTAAGAAAACAGGAGTAGGAAAGTATGCATATCCATTCCCACAAAGAGGTGTTGGAGCCTTAGATGCAAATGGAGATTCATATTCACCAGATACATTAGAAAATAAAATAGCAAATTACACAGAAGCTGAAAAAGAAACATTAGCAGCTTATGGTGTAAAATCTTGGCCAGATTTATTCCCATCAGCTGAAGAACTAGGTATATCTAACCATGGACAAGTATGGCAATTAAATATACCAAGTGATAGTGATATAGCTATAATTCAAAAGAAAGCTGATGATTATACTCAACAAGCAATAACTCAAGCTATATTAGGAAAACCTGAAGATTTCGATAAGGCTTATGATGAAGTAATTAACACATTAAAGAGTTATGATATAGAAAAATTAAATACTCAAATGACAGAATTAATTAAAGATAGATTAGAATTATGGAATAAGTAGTGTGCTTACGCACAATTAAAAATATAAAATTTTTAATCTGAGGCTGTTGAGACAGCCTCTTTTTAAATTTAAAGTACTTTATAATCAAACCAATCAAAATCAGCAATATTATTTGTTGGATGTCCATTACTACTAGCAAACATTCCTATATATGTTCCTACAAAGCCTCCAGCTATATCTGAACTTAATATGCGCCCATCAATATTATCAATTAAAAGCTTCATATTATCTGAGGAATCACCATAATAGAAGCTATAATTTTGACCCTTAGCATTTATTTTTAAGTAAATCTTATCTGAAGAAAATACTTTTTCTATTACAGTACTTTCTATATTTTTTGTTTTATAATTACCACTCTTATCTTCATAACCTTCAGAAATAGATTTTATTAATCTAATTACTTTTTCAGAATTAACAATTGAATATTCCAGTCTATATTGAAAATTATTATTTTGGATTAAAGCAAGACCAGCTGTTTCAAAGTCTTTTTCTGGAGTGAATTCCATTAAAGTATTTACTTCAAAATTAATATGTTGTTGGCGTCTTCCAATAAAGCTTGGGGATTCATTAAGATCATACAAAGTATTAGAAGTATCATAATCTAATGTATCTACTAATCTTTTAGGTTTCAATTTTAATCTTAAAAAACCAGGCCTTTCACTAAGACTATAAAATTTATCCTTTGGTGTACGAATTGAATTCCAAGTGAAATTTAAAGTTTCATTATCAAAATCATCTCTAAGAGATAAATTCTCTACTGGGGAATAGGGTAAATTAGGACTAACATAGGTGTTTTCTATTTTCCCAGTTCCAGCACTAACAATAGGCCATCCATCCTCCCATTCTACAGGAATTAGAAAGGTTTCTCTGCCAAGATTTTTATAATATCCACCATAAGGACGAGAAGCAAGAGCCACCATCCACCATTCACCATTTTGAGTTTCAATTAAATCTGCATGTCCAGGATTAGAAATAGGATACTTTTTTCCAAGATGGCGATGAGTTAAAATAGGATTTCCTTCATAACCTTCATAAGGTCCAAAAACATTTTTACTTCTAGCAATTGTTACAGCATGAAAATGTTCTGTGCCACCTTCTGCAATCATAAGATAGTAATAATTATCTATTTTATATATATGTGGTCCTTCTGGATATTTAGCATTTTTTAAGGCACCTCTCCAAAGGCCAACCCTTTCTCCAACTAACTGCATAGTTTTTAAATCTAATTCTTGACAATATATTTCACTTTCATGGAATTCCACAGCATCTACAGCCTGTGCTGTACCTGTATAATAAACCCTTCCATAATCATCAAAGAATAATGAAGGGTCAATTCCAGGGGCATCATTAATCCAATAGGGGTCCGACCAAGGACCTTTAGGATCTGTAGCAGTTACAATGAAATTACCACCATTACCTATATTAGTAGTGATAACATAGAACACTCCTTCATTATATCTAATTGTAGGAGCATATATACCACCAGAAATACCAACTCCATCTAATTTAAGTTGAGATGGTCTATCTAGAACGTGTCCAATTTGCTCCCAATTAACAAGATCTTTACTATGGAATATTGGAATACCAGGAAAATAGGCAAAGGAGGATGTGATTAAGTAATAGTCATCATTAACTCTACATATTGAAGGATCTGGATAAAATCCAGGAAGAATAGGATTATTAAAGATTCTTTTTTCTTTATTCATATTTTCACCTCTTAAAATTTTACTTAGTATATCTTAATAATTTTTATATTTAATATTATCCTTTATGAAATTATTAAGATAATTATATGGTGAATTGAAAAGTTAAAAAAGCGTGAAAAATACACTTTAAATACAAGGAAAATTTAATATTTTAAATTACCACCTAATGGTATTTTAAGGTCTTTTATTTTTTATTTTCTATTATATAATAATAGTAAGTAAAATTATAGCAAAGGAGAAAAAGATGGATAATAAGGGAATAGTATTTTTTGATGTAGATGGAACCCTAATAGATTGGACAAAAAAGATATATGATCCAACAAAAGCAACAAAGTTAGCTATAGAAAAGCTAAGAGAAAATGGATATTTAACTGTATTAGCAACAGGAAGGCCAATGAATTGTGTTCACAAATCAATAATAGATTTAGGTTTAAATGGATATGTTGCTTCAAATGGTGCCTATTTAGAAATAAATAATAAAGTTTTATTTAATGAAACTTTAGATAATAAGGAGCTTAAAGAATTATTAGATTTCCTAGAAGAAAATAATGTGGTTTATATGCTTGAGGGACAAGAATGCAATTATGTTTTAGATATGAAAGATGAAAAGCTATCAAGCTTTGTAGAAGCAGCTAATTTAGATAAAAATAATTTCAAAGAAGATTGGGATAAAGAAACTGTTAAAGTTAGCAAAATAATAGCTATATCCTATGATGAAAATTCCTTCAATTTAGTTTTCGAAAAATTCAGAGAAAAAGATTATGCATTTATGTCAAACTTAAGCAATGGTGGAGTTTTCGAAATATATAAAGCTAAATATTCAAAGGGATATGGAGTTGAACAGTTGTTAAATTTATTAGACATAAGTAAAGATAAAGCCTATGCCTTTGGTGATGGTGAAAACGACATAGAGATGTTCCAAGCTGTAAAGTACGGAATTGCAATGGGTGACCACCATGAGAGATTAGAAAAATATGCTTATGATTTCACAGAAAATGTAGAAAATGAAGGAATAGAAAAAGGACTGAGAAGATTAAATTTAATTTAATCAATGAAGAATGAAGAATGTAGAATTAAGGAAAAAACTCCTGCGGAGTTTTAGTGAATGAAAAAATGAAGAGCCTCTTTGCTGAAGCAAAATTGGCATGAAATAATGAAAAGATTAAAAAAGTAAGAAGTCTTCATTCTTTAATTCTTTCATTAATAATTTTACATTTTACATTATTAATTACTGCCGTAAGGCAGTTTGAGGGGGGTTAAAATGAGAGTTGCAATAATTGGCCTTGGCGCCATTGCTAAAAAAGCTTATTTACCAATTTTATCTTCTATGGAGGATATTGAGCTTTTGATATCAACTAGGAATAAAAAGGTTTTAGAAGAGGTATCTAATAAATATAAAATAGACAGAGCTTATAATGTATTAGATAACTTATTAAAAGAAGATTTTGATGCTGCTATAATTTCCACTCATGCTGATGGGCATTATGAAATAGCTAAAAAGTTGTTGAATAAGGGGGTTAATGTATATATAGATAAGCCATTAACCTATAATCTTAAGACAAGTGTTGAAATAGCTGAGCTGGCTAAGAAAAAGAATTTAATTGCTATGGTTGGTTTTAATAGAAGATTTTGTCCAAAGGTTAGGGAGCTTAAGAATAAGGGCAAGGCTGATATTATTATTATGGAGAAAAATAGAGAGTATCCACCTGGTGATATCAGAAAATTTATTGTAGAAGATTTTATACATGTTGTTGATACTTTAAGATTTTTAATGGATGATGAAGTGAAGAAAATGGATGTTAATTTCTCTAAGGAAAATAATAATCTAAAAAATGTAGTTGTTACATTTAAGGGAGATAAAACAACTGCTATTGGAGTAATGAATAGAACTGCTGGTATAACAGAAGAAAATATCGAATACATGGTAAAAGGTAATAAATATTTAGTGGAAGATTTAGTAGATTTCTTTAAAATTAATAATAAAGGAAAAGTGAAAACAACTTATGGTGGTTGGGAAAATACTCTTTACAAAAGGGGCTTTGAGGATTTAATTACTCATTTCCTAGATTCAGTAAAAGAGGGTAAGGAACCAAATCCATCTATTGAAGATTCAATAATAACTCATAAATTATGTGAGTATATAGTAAACCAAATAAATAATAATTAGCGAATTTGGTTAGAAGAATTTTAACTATATTAAGTAAAGCTAGTAAAGAAAAATATAATTAATTAACAAGTAGTTAGTTTTGAATAAAATCATTACTAGCTACTTTTTTTATTTTATAAATTCCTTTCCTTACGTATATGAGGATATAGATATTATAAGTTCCAGAAGTACTAATTAAGAGGTATATTATCATTAAATTGGCACTTAAAATGATTAAGTCATCTGAATATTAATTAAATAAAGTTTACAAATACAATATTGAAAATAAATTTAATTTATTATATAATATAATTAAGTTAAACGATTTCAAAAACGTGATTTTTAGTACCATTTATAAGTAGATACTAAACTAGTTAATTACTTATTTAACTAGTTTTATATATATTTAAAAAATGAGGGGAGCCAATAAATATTTATATGTTTATTGCCAATCTTTAAGAAAGGAGGTAAATATGAGTATTGTCTTTACTAGAGTAGAGGAAAGATTGCTACATGGACAAGTTATTACTGCTTGGGCTAAATCAATTAATTTTGATACATTTGTAGTAGTTGATGATGAATCTGCAAGTAATGGCATTCTAAAAAGCTTACTAGAAATGGCATGCCCTAAAGGAAAAAAATTATACGTTTTTGATGAAAAAACAGCAGTAGAGAAAATTAATGCTATAAAAGGAAAGATATTTTTAATTGTAAAAAGTCCAACTACAATCCTATCTCTATTAAATAATGGATTGATAATAGACAGGGTAAATATTGGAAGTGTTCATTTTAAGCCAGATAAAAAAGAAATATATAAAACTGTCTACCTTTCAGAAGAAGAAGTAAATGCCTTGAAAGAAATTACTGATAGAGGTATTACATGTGAAATACAAAAGCTGCCAACTGAATCTAAAAAAAATATTTTAAATTTATTATAAAAGGGGGATTTCATTATGTCATTGGTACAAGCTTTGTTAATAGCCATCGTAATGGGACTTTTACTTACTGAAAATTTAGGATATGGTCATATTCAAATTAGCCGTCCAGTATTTGCAGGACCTATTATTGGATTGTTGATGGGGGATTTAAGAACAGGATTAATAGTTGGAGGAACTGTTGAATTAATGTTTATGGGAGTTTTCCCAGTTGGAGGTAGTGTACCACCAAATGCACAATTTGCAGGGATGATGTCAACAGTGTTGGCTATAGCTAGTGGTAGCAAACCAGAAGTAGGTATTGCATTAGCATATCCAATAGGAGTATTTGCTCAATTCGTATTGCTTCTTGACTATAATCTAAATTTAGTATTCATTCATGGAGCTGATAGAAAAATTAAAGAGGGAAATATTGACTCAGTAAATTCTCATTTGTATATGTGTATTTTAGGTATATTCTTAACTTGGACATTTTCAGCATTTTTAGGAACTTATTTTGGAGCAACATGGGTAGAAAGCTTATATAATGCTTTACCAGAATTCATTAGGAGAGGTCTTAGTGTTGCAGGAGGCATAATGCCAGCAATGGGAATGGCAATGCTTTTAAAGATGATGGATTTCAAAAAATTATGGTGTTTCTTTGCAATTGGATATGTATTATCAGCATATTTAGGATTAAGTATATTAGCAATAGCTATATTAAGTATAGCTGTAGTTGTAGCTATTAATATTTTAGGAAAGAACAATGAAGAAACAGTAGAAGAAACAGTAGAAGAGGAAGCCTTAGAAAAACAACAAGCACCACAACAAACTACTATACTAACTAAAAAAGATTTAAATAGAATAAATAGACGTTCATATCTTTTATCTGCATGTTTAAATTATGAAAGGTATCAAGGATTAGGTTATTGTTATACAATTTTACCAGCTTTAAAGAAATTATATAAAGGTGATGACTTAAAGGAAGCAGTTGCTAGGAATACTGAATTCTATAATTCTCACTTATGGGCTAATAACCTTGTTGTAGGTGTTAGTATTGCTCTTGAAGAACAAAGAGCATTAGGACAACCTATATCTGGTCAAGTTATTTCAGCTACTAAAGCAGGATTAATGGGACCTTTAGCAGGATTAGGAGATTCATTCTTCAAAGGTGTTGTAGTAACAATTACTGGAGCATTTGCAGCTTCTTTAGCTATTGATGGTAATCCTATTGCACCATTTGTTTTTATCATACCAAATTTAATAATATGTATATTAACTAAGTACTATGGAACAATGTATGGATATAAATTCGGTACAAATGTTATTATGAAACTTAAACAAACTAATGTTATTCAAAAACTTATTGATGCTTCAACAATAGTTGGATTAATGGTTGCTGCTGGTTTAGTAACAAATTATGTAAAGATGTCTTTAACAACAGTACTAAATTTTGGCGGAAAAGAAATAATTTTAGATGATTTAGTAAACTCACTATTACCTAAATTATTACCTTATGCAATGGTATTTTTATACTACTATATTATTAAAAAGTGGCCTAAGAAAGGACTATATATAACTTTAATATTAACATTTGCCATAGGTATTTTAGGCGCATTCTTTAATATTTTATAAATATTTAATATGAGGTGATTAAGAAAAATGAGTTTTATGTTTAAGCCCTTAGATTATGATGATTATTCAGCCATTAATAGACCTAAGATAATAAAAGATTATTCTTCAAGTATTGGATATGGAAATATAGAGGTAGCTAGAAAAATTGTTAATTCTATAGATAGTATAGTGGATAAAAAACATAAAGCCCTTGTTTTGATAGATGGATATATTAGTGCTAATTTTGATTTATGCATTAATTTAATTACACAAATACTAGCTAAAGGCAGTTATAAATATAAGCTAATCAATATGAAGAATCTATATAAAGATAAAGAAGAATTAGAGGATATGTTTAAAGAAAACTTGCCTAATAAGTCAGATGAAGATCCAGTATGTTTGTTCGGAAAAGTTTTTGATGGAACCTTTGATGATATATTTATAAAGGAAAAAGTTAAAGATACTTTAAACTATATAAATATGAATAAAGATGAGGTGCTAATATTATATGGACACGGAGCTGCATCTGATACCTTCAAAGATGTATCAGATTTGATAGTTTATATAGATATAACACCCAAAACAGCAGCAATAAGAGCTAGAGAAGGTAATTATTCCAATATTGGAGATGATTATGCTAGGCCGTTTAGTGAACTAATGAGAAGAAATTACTATATAGATTTTGAACTTGAAGTTAAATTACGTAAGCAACTATTACAAGAAGATAAAATAGATGAATATATTTGTGGAGACCATGATAATAAATTAGTGATACTAGAAAAAGATGCTTTTAATGAAATGTTGAAAGAGCTTAGCAAATATCCTTTTAGATGTAAACCTGTATATTTAGAAGGGGTATGGGGAGGAGAATATATACGTAAAGTTAGAAATTTAGATGTTAAAGCCAATAATATAGCATGGATTTTTGATATGATTCCAATGGAAGTAAGTGTTTTAGTAGAATATAAGGATAATATCTTTGAATTCCCTTTTGCAACATTTTTTAACAAATATCCTTATGATATAATGGGTAAAGAATGTACAGAAAGATTTGGTGGATATTTCCCAATAAGATGTAATTATGATGATACATTTCATAGTAATGGAAATATGTCAATACAAGTACATCCAAATGGTGAATTTGTTAAAGCTAATTATAATGATAAGGGTAGTCAGGATGAAGCCTATTATGTAATTGCTACTGGTCATGATGCTAAGACCTATGTTGGATTCAAAGAAGATGCGAATATTGATGAGTTCTTTAATAAGGCACATGAATCAGAGATAAGTGGTAAGGATGTTGATTACAAGAAATACATTAATAATATACCATCTACACCAGGTAGACAAATAATGATTCCAGCAGGAACTATACACTCATCAGGACAAAATCAATTTATTCTAGAGCTAGGTAGCCTAACAATAGGATCATATACTTTTAAAATTTATGATTATAATAGGTTAGATAGTGATGGAAATAAGAGACCAATACATTTGATTAATGGTAAGAAAGTAGTAGATAGAAATAGAAGGTCTAACTGGGTAAATAATAACATAGCAATTGAACCTATTTTAACTGAAGAAGGAACTGGATATAAAGAATATCTTGTGGGAAATACAGATTTAATGTATTATCAAACAAAGCGTGTTGAGATAGAAACAGGTCATAAAGTAAGCTTTAAGAATAATAATCAATTTACTATTCTAACTTTAGTTGATGGGGAAAAAGCAAGTATTTATTCTAAAGAAAATCCAGATTTCAAATATAATCAAAAATACTTAGATATTATTATTGTCCCAGCATCTATCCATGAATATGTTATAGAAAATAAAGGATATCAGCCTATAGTTGTTCATAAGGTTATGTTAAAGTAAAATCATTTAGTTTTAAAAATATAGTATAAAAAAGAAAAGAGGAGTCTTGTGAATAGTCTAATTTTAATTAAGAAGAATTATGATTTAATGACCAATACAGAAAAAATTATTGCAGACTATATATTGAAGAATAATGATGAGTTTGTAAAATCTAATATACATGATATGGCAGAAGAATTGAATATTTCATCAGCATCAATTTCAAAATTTGTAAAGAAATACTGCGATAAAACCTTTGCTCAATTAAAAATAGAATTAGCAGCTAATATTGAGAAGGAAGCTTATTCTAGGACAAATGAAATCTTTAATTGGGCTAATTCATTTGAAGAGATGCCAAATAACATAATGAACAGTATTTCGAAAATTTGTAATGATGTATATAAAGTGAATGGAATAGATCAATTTAGAAATGCAATTGAATTAATTAATAATGCTCATGCTATATATTTCTTTGGTATAGGCTCCTCTACTATAATAATTTCTGATTTTATACAAAAGCTAATGCGTATAAAAAAACTGTGTGTCTATAATACAGATAGTAATTATGGAGTTTTAAATTCTCGAATTGCAACTTCTAATGATATTGTAATTGCAGTTTCCTTTAGTGGAAAAACTAAAGAAGTAAATTTAGCAGTTAGGGAAGCTAAAAAAAGTGGTGCAAAGTGTATTGCTATAACTAGAAATTCAAATAGTGAACTTGCTGAATTGGCTGATTTAATACTTGCAGTTCCAAGTACAGAGCTTAATGCAACAAGATTATCACCAATTTTTTCAAGGTATGGGCAACTATTTATAATAGATATATTATTTCTTGGTTTAGCAAAAAAGCAGACAGACTCAGTAGAAGAACTTTTAGAACAATATCAATCATTATTAGCTAAATTAAAATAATAATTATAAAAAAATTATACTAAGATATTTTAATAATATTTAGAACTCAGTTTTGGATATACAAATTCATTAATTAATGAAAGTTAAATAGTTAATCTGGAAGATGGGTGAGTATAATGGAAGAAATATTAATTTTAAAAAAGCCTCCATTAAATATGGAAGCAATTTGGGGGGATGGTACATTAGTTAGACGATATAATCCTGATGTTTCTCCAGATTTAGATATTAATAAATGCCCATTAGGAGGAGGATTTGGAAGTGACTGTATAATAACTAATGGCAAATATTCAGGGAAAAATTTGAAGTGGCTCTATGAAAATGATCCTCTATATTTTGGAAAGAAAGAAGAAAGAAAATACCATGATATGATATCTATATCATTAAATGCTTGTTTTGCATCAGAAAATTTAAGTGTTCAGGTTCATCCTCGTGAAGATTGGGCTATGGAAAATCTAGGGATACATGGAAAATCAGAATGCTGGTATTTTCAAGAAACTACTCCAAACAATAATGTTATTTTTGGATGTAATGCTAAGTCATTAGAGGAATTAGATGATTACATAAAAAAAGGATTGTGGGAAGAATTATTAATAAGACATCCAATTGAATCAGGATCTTTTTACGCTATAAAAGCAGGAACTATTCATTCAATTCAAAAAGGTAGCTTTTTTATAGAAATTTCTAATCCATGTCCTATAACATACAGAATTTATGATTATGATCGTTTAGATAGTAATGGCAATAAAAGAAAATTAGATATTGAAAATGCAAAGAAAAATATATTAATACCAGATGAATATATAGAGTTCCAAGAAAAAGTTACTCAATATGAATCTATTAAGGAACGATTTATGGCAGACAATGAAGATTATTCTGCTTGGCTTTATAAGGTAGATGGAAGGGGAAAAATTCCAAGGGAAAAACCTTTTTGTGGATGTTTTGTTATTACAGGAGAAGGTACTATTAATGGAATAAAGATAAAAGCGGGAGAAAGCTTTATGGTAACAAGATATTGTGATGAATTCACCTTAGAAGGAAAGATGGACATAATTGCATGTCATGGATAAGTATATAAGATATTTTAAGAAATAAGAGAATATAGGACTAAAAATAATTTTATTATTAAAAAATATTCAAAAGCATATGTTTGGAGTGATAAGTTTGATAGGAATATTATTAACATCCCATGGCAAGATGTGTGAAGGAATATTAGATAGCATGAAGATGATAGCAGGAGATAATTCTAATATATTTGTTTTAAAATTTCAAGAAGATAATGATTATATTAATGAACTGCATAAGCAATTAGACAAAATGAATGATGAATATAACTATGATGGAATATTAATATTTACGGATATTAGGAGCGGAACTCCATTTAATGAAAGTTATAAATATATTCATGAAAATAAAAAGACCAATATAAAAATTATAACTGGAATGAATTTGCCAATGTTAATTGAAGTATCATTAGCATTAGAATTTGAAAATGACTTGAATAAACTTGTATCATTAGCATTAGAATCAGGCAAAGATTCCATCACAGAAATATAGTTCTTCACTAGTTAATAAAAAATTATCAACTTTGAAATAACATACTAAAAATACATTTATTTCAGAAACTCCTACGGGAGTTTTTTTCTTTAATTTTAAACTTTTAATATACTATATTAGAACTATATTACTACTAAATTTATTCTTTTTAAGCAGAATTAAATTTAAAAAATTCAAAAAATTTTGACTAACTGACAACTTTAATATATAATAAAGTTGTTGACAAAAAAAGGGGATTTTATGTATTTAAAAGGAGGTTTAATATGATAGAGTTTATAAATGTAAAGAAAAGTTATAAGAATAGTGTAATTCTTGAGGACTTTAATTTGAAAATTGAGAAAGGGAACTTAGTTGTTCTAATAGGTTCCAGTGGATGTGGTAAAACAACATTATTAAAAATGATAAACAGGTTAATAGAAACTACATCGGGAGAAATCTTAATAGATGGTAAAAACATTAAAGATATTGATCCAATTAAATTAAGAAGAAGTATAGGATATGTTATACAACAAACAGGATTATTTCCTCATATGACAGTAAAAGAAAATATAGAAATAATTCCTAAGCTAATGGGTAAATCAGAAGAGGAAATAGATAAAAAAACAGTGGAATTATTAAATATGGTTGGATTAGAACCAGAAAAATATAGTGATAGATATCCAGCAGAATTAAGTGGAGGACAGCAACAAAGAATTGGAGTTGCCAGAGCCTTTGCAGCAGATGCAGAAATAATATTAATGGACGAGCCTTTTAGTGCTTTAGATCCAATAACAAGAGCAGAACTTCAGGAAGAATTATTTAATATTCAAAAGGAATATAAAAAGACTATAGTATTTGTTACTCACGATATGGATGAGGCATTAAACTTAGCAGATAAAATTTGTATATTAAAGGATGGTAAAATTCTTCAATATGATACACCAGAAAATATATTAAAAAATCCTTCTGGTGAGTATGTTGAAGAATTTGTTGGTAAAAACAAGATTTGGACTAAACCTGAAATGATAAAGGCAATAGATGTTATGATTTCAAGACCAATTACTGTTAATCCAAAGAGAAATCTTATTCAAGCAGCTCAAATTATGAGAGAAAATAAGGTAGATAGCTTGCTTGCTATAAATAGAGAAGGAATATTATTAGGATATGTAACATTAGAAAATATTCAAAGAGTAGAAAATAAAAATATTTTAGTTGAAGAAATTATGAGTAAAAATCCTACATGTATTAATGGAGACATAGCATTACCAGAATTATTAGAAGTATTTAATAACTTAAAGAGAGGATATTTACCAGTATGTAATGACCAAGGAAAATTATTAGGACTTGTTACAAGAAGTAGTTTAATTTCAGTTTTAAGTAGTCAATACATTGAAAAGGAGGGAAATAACTAATGAATAACTTTTTTGAACAATTAATGATAAAAAAATCAGAAATCATTTCTCTTTTATTAGAACATATAGAATTAACAGTAATAGCAGTTTTAATATCAGTTGTAATAGGTGTTCCTTTAGGAATAATGATAACAAGAAATAAAAAAGTAGCTAATGCAGTAATTGGATTTGCCAATTTAACTCAAGCAATTCCAAGTTTAGCCATCTTAGGATTTTTAATTCCCTTCATTGGAATAGGATCAACACCAGCCATCACAATGGTTGTGTTATATTCTATGTTACCAATAATTAAAAATACTTATACTGGAATAACAAATATAAATCCAGATACCTTAGAAGCAGCTAAGGGCTTGGGAATGACAAATGGACAAACACTAAGATTAATAAAAATACCTTTAGCAATGCCAGTAATTATGGCAGGTATAAGAATGGCAGCAGTTACAGCTGTAGGACTTATGACAATAGCAGCCTTTGTAGGGGCAGGTGGACTAGGATATCTAGTATATTCAGGAATCCAAACTGTAGATAATAACTTAGTATTATTTGGTGCAATTCCAGCCGCTATACTAGCATTATTAATAGACTTTATAACAGGAAAAATAGAAGATGCAACTATGCCTAATGGAATTAAAAAGGCAGATGGAACTATGAAAGTAAAAAGAAAGAAAAGTTCCCCAAAAAGAAAGAGACTTATAACAGCTATATCAACAATAGCAGTTATAGCAGTACTAGGTGTAATTATTGTGCCAAAATTTATAACTGACAATAAAAAAACAGTAGTAGTAGCTTCAAAGAATTATACAGAGCAATTAATATTAGGAAATATTTTATCAGAAGTAATTAAAGCTAATACTGATTTAAATGTAGAAGAAAAATTTAATTTAGGTGGTAGCCAAGTTACTTTTAATGCAATAAAATCAGGAGCAATAGATTTATATGCAGAATACCTAGGAACTGGATATGTAAGTATATTAAATATTACTGAACCTAATTCAAATAGAGAAGAAGTTTATAATATAGTAAAAGAAAGATTTAAAGAAGATTATAAATTAGAAGTATTAAATCCCTTAGGCTTTAACAATACTTATGCTATGGCTGTAACTAAAGAAACAGCTGAAAAATATAACTTAAAAACAGTTTCAGATTTAGCAAAAGTAGCAGATCAATTAATAATTGGGCCAACTATAGAATTCCCAAACAGAGATGATGGATTAATAGGATTAGAAAAAGCCTATAATATGAAATTTAAAGCTGTTAAACCTATAGATGGTGGATTAAGATATTCAGCCCTTGTCAATAATGAAACACAAGTTATTGATGCATTTACTACAGATGGACTTATAGATAAGTTTAATTTAGTAGTTTTAGAAGATGATAAAAGCTTCTTCCCACCATACGATGCAGTAACAGTAGTAAGAGATGATACCTTAGAAAAATACCCAGAACTAAGGGAAGCAATAGGACTTTTAGATGATAGTTTAACAGAAGAAAAAATGAGAAAGTTAAACTACGAAGTAGATATAAATAAAAGAGACGTAAAATCAGTAGTTGTAGAATTCTTACAAGCAGAAGGACTTATAAAATAATGCTCATGCATTATTTTAATGAAGAATGTAGAATGTAAAATGTAAAATTAAGGTGAAAACTCTTACAGAGTTTTGGAAAATGAAAAAATGAAGATTCTCTTTTGCTAAAGCAAAATCGAAATGAAAAAATGAAAGAATAAAAGCCTATTTGCTAAAGCAAAATTGGACTGAATTATTTCAATAATTATGCATTATCAATTATGAATTATACATTCCTTGAAGTGCATTGGGAAAAGTTCCGCTTATTAGTGGAGCTTTTTCTTTGCCCTAATCTCTTCACTTTTACTTATTCACTCTTACTTATTATTTATTGCCTACAATATACATTGAATTTATCTACAATAACTGATATAATTAATATCTGTTTTGAAAAATAATTCACTTTTTAGATAGAATTTTTTGGAGGGTTTACTATGCCAAAGAGAATTGCCATTTTAGGTGGGCCAAGATGTGGAAAGACTACATTAATACAACAACTTTATGTTGAAATGAAAATTAGAGACTTAAATGTTGGGGTAGCAACTGAATATAGCACTGACTATTTAAGAGATAAAGGAATGATTGAAAATATAGCAGAGCAATATGGAATATATTTAGGACAACTTCACATTGAAGATAGCTTAAATGACTTTGATTATGCAATTACAGATTATGCAACTTTTGTTCCATATATATATGGAAGATTTATGCTTGGAGATAAAAAGAGAACACCAAAGGAAATTGAAATATTAAAGGATTTATACATATTAGCATTAAGAGATTTACCTAAATACGATCACATATTCTTTGTACCAAGAGAATTTGGTTATACTAAAGATGGAGTAAGATGGCAAGATGAAGAAGTTGCTCAAGCAGTGGACAACGCTATCTTAAGTTTCTTAGAAGCTGAAAATGTTAATTATCAATTAATTACAGGATCAACTAAAGAAAGATCAGAAAAAATCTTAGAAATACTTGACTTAACAGATGAAGATGACGAAAGAGATGTTAATTTAGATATGGCTAAATAAGGGGTTCCTATTATAGGAATCCTTTTTATTTTCAAAATTGACTTTTTAATATTAGAAACTTTATTAAAATTATCTACACTTTTAATAATGAATTATATATAATAATGAGGCAAGCCTATAGTATAAATAATTAATAATTATAAATTCCAAAATTTATCAACAACAAAATAAATTTTATTAACAGAAAATTGTGAATAAAAAAATAATTACTGTTGATAATTTTCTGATTTTTCAAAAAAGATATAAGGGCAAGAGAATAATAGGAGGAATTATGACTAAATTATATTTAACCAGACATGGTGAAACAGAGTGGAATGAAGAGGGTAGAATGCAAGGCTTTGGAGATTCTCCTTTAACTGAATTAGGAGAAAATCAAGCAATATGGCTAAAAGAAAGAATGAAAGATTTACATATTGATGTTATATATTCAAGTCCTATAGGAAGGGCCTTTAATACTGCTAAAATTATTAGAGGGGATAGAGATATTCCTTTAATTTGTCATGATGGATTGAAGGAAATGAGTTTTGGGGATTGGGAAGGTCAGGATCAAGAAACTATAAAATCTATGGCAAAAGAAAATCACTTTAATTTCTGGAATGTGCCATCAAAATATATCCCTACAGGAAAGGGAGAAACCTTTAATGAAGTTAAAGAGAGGTCCTTTAAGACTATAAATGAGATTTTAGAAAAAGAAAAGGGAAAGACAATTCTAATAGTAACCCATACTATTACTTTAAAAGCATATTTAACTGCATTAGAAAATAGAGACATAGACACTTTGTGGGATCCTCCATTTATAAAACAGACAAGCCTTACAGAAATAAACTTTACAGAGGATGGATATGAAATTCCACTAATGGCTTGCATGGAGCATCATAAGTATTCTAAGAAAGAATATAACGAGTGTGAGGGCTAATTAGAACTGAAGGAAGAAATTCAGGCAAGCTGAATTTCAAAAAATGGGGAAGTTATTTTAACCTGTGATATAGATACTTCTTATGGAATTCACATTTATGAAAAGGTTGGCTTTAAAGATACAGGTGACCGTGATGATAATGAGATGGTTATGAAATTAGAGATATAATGATATTGAGGGCTTATTAGGATTTTTATTAGGAACTAAATCATTATTTCTATTTATATTATTTATAATGATGACTTTTATAGGCTTATTTATTTGTTACAAAGAGGCTTATTTAACAAAGGAATAGTTAGATATAGTTTTAGTAGTAAAATATGTTCACCAACAACATTTTAAAACAGAAGACTATATACAAAAGGAAGCTGCCTAAGCAGCCTCGAATTAAAAATTTATAATGTAAAATGAGGAATTATTGAAGTGATTTTTGAAACAAATTACTAAAAATATATTTATTTTAGAAACTCCGTAAGGAGTTTCTTCCTCAATTTTGCATTCTTCATTCTTCATTTTTCATTTTTCGAAAGGCAAGGGGAGTTTTCCCATGAACCTTTTTAAACATCTTTACAAAGTTTCCACTATAATTGTAGCCAACCATCTTAGAAATTTCATCTACACTTAATTCTGTTGTAGAAAGTAAATTTTCTGCTATGGTCATTCTAATGGAATTAGTATATTCACTAATGGACATATGATATTTTGCAGAAAAGCCTGCCTTTAACTTTTGTTCATTAAGAAAAACCATTTTACTTAAGGTTGCTATAGTAGGAGGGTTACAAGCCTCCTTAGTTAATATTTCATAAGCTTTTTGGATGGCATTAGCATCAGAAGCTGTTAATTTTACAAATCTATTTTTCCCTATTTTTATATCACCATAATTTAATTGATTGGTGAAGGTGTTTTCTGGAGAGGAGTGTACTTCTTTAGATATTATATCAATACATTCTAAAATTTTACTCTCTAAATATAAAGGAGTTAATTCATCAAATTGAGCTAGATTCCTTATATTTTGAATAATTGATGCTATTTCAAGAGGCAAATATCTATAAGTATAATTTTCAATAAAATTATTAAAATCCACAGTATCTTTAAAGTTTGGATTAATTACTTCATCAAAATATTTCTTGTAAATTGTTATTTCTGCACCGTGAAGGTGTTGACCTTTTTTCCATACCTGACTTCCTTTAAGTCCTTTTTCTACAATAAAGAAAGAAGAAGGAGTAAAGGAGGAAACAGGATTATTTTCTATTTTAAATTTAGTTTCCCCAGTATAAACAGTTCCAAACCTAATGAATTCTTCTTTATGATCAAAGGAAAGAGAGAAATTCTCTGGAATTGTATAATCTCCAATACCAAAGTCATAGTAGCCCTCCCTTGAATATTTAATAAAATAACCTAAATCAGGTCTTTTTAAATTCTTATAAATATTAGAATTTCCCCTGGGGTATGGAGAAAAAGTCATTTTTTCTAGAACTTGATTTTGAAATTCCCTTGTAGTTTTACAAATCATAGTAGCATCCTTTCTATATATTAGTTCATAAAATTCTATTTTTAAATTTACATTTTTCACATATAGGTTGGTAATAATATTATTAATAAAATATGTAGTATTATAACACATTTTTATTCGAATAGATGATAAAATTATTAAATTAGGTGCAAATATTGTATTGAGAATGAATATCATATACAATTCATTACGACAAAGAGAAATGTTGAAAATAATTATAAAAATTAATGGAGGTATAATATGAAAAGAAATATATTAAAAACTTTAGTAGCTACATGCATGACAGCAGTAATGCTAGTTGGTTGCGGAGTTAATGGTGGTACAAGTAATGAGAAAACTTCAGAAAAGACAGTAACAGTTACAGACGTTAGAGGAGAAGTGGAAATACCAGCAGAGCCTCAAAGAATAGTAGATTTAAGTGGAAATAGTGATATTTTATCAATTTTAGGATATAAAGTTATAGGAACAGCAAATAGTGATGCTTATGATTACACTAAATTTCCTTCATATTTAGAAGAAACATTAAAGGGTGCTGAAATATTAGGATATAGCATGCAAGATACTATGGATGTAGAAGCAGTTATGAACTTAAACCCAGACTTAATAGTTATATCAACAGTTCAAGAAAAAATGTATGACCAATTAAGTGAAATTGCTCCAACAGTTATGATTCAATTAGAAGCATTAAATTGGAAAGATGATGTAAAGGCTTTTGCAAAAGTATTTAATAAAGAAGATGCAGCAAACAAATGGTTAGCAGATTATGAAGCAAAAGCAAAGGTAGCTGGAGATAAGATTAAATCAGAATATGGTGAAGATACTACATATCTTTCATTCTTAGCAAGTGGTGGTCAATTCTTCGTATTTGATGGAGCTGGATTTGGTAGTGTTTTATATGAAGATATGGGACTTGCAAGACCAGAAGGAATGCCAGAACAAACTGATATAAGCCTTCCAGTTGTAACTTACGAAGGATTAGCATCAATTAAATCTGATTATATATTTGCAATTGCAACAGCAGAAGATTTAGCACAATTAGAAAGCAATGCAATATGGAATAACCTACCTGCGGTTAAAGAAGGAAAAGTTGTAATATTAGAATCATCACCATACTTTAACCAAGGATATAGCTCAATTGGAAGAGAATTATTAGTAGATGAAATAGGTGACATGTTAAATGAAACAAAGTAAGAAACATACAGCAATATTTGTAATTTGTAGTTTGTTACTTTTAATAGGAGGACTGGTTCTAGCTGTAAGGCTAGGATCAGTTCATATTGGTTTTTCAGACATTTTTGACAGTATTTTTAATTATAGTGAAACCTTAGAACTTATGCTAGTTAGAGATGTTAGAATACCAAGAGCCCTTTCTGTATTATTAACAGGAGGAATTTTAGGAGTAACAGGTGCAATGATTCAGGGAGTTACTAGAAATCCAATAGCAGAGCCTTCTATTTTAGGAGTAAGCCAAGGAGCAACACTAGTAATAGCAATTTTTTATGCAGTAGGAATATCAATTAACACAAGAAATGTAATGATAGCTGCTTTTATAGGAGCATTTATAACAGGAATTATAGTTTTAGGATTTATTTCTAAAAAAGCAAATAACAACTCAATTGCTAAGATACTTTTAGCAGGAACAGCAATGAGTACATTTTTTATTTCTTTAACAACAATAATTGGCCTTTTATCAAATCAAGCACAAATGATAGGATTTTGGGTGTCAGGTGGATTTAGAAATGCTAGTTGGACAGATTTTAAACTAGTATTTATTGTAGGAATTATAGGACTTATTATAGCAATTTTATTATCACCTAAAATAAATATATTAAATCTTGGAGATGATGTAGCCATTGGACTTGGTGAAAATCCAGAAAAAATAAGATTTACAACTCTTATGGTTATGATACCTATGTCTGCAGCAGCAGTAGCAGTTGGTAAAAACATAGCCTTTGTTGGACTTATTGTGCCACAAATAGTTAGAAAAATCCTAGGAGAAGATTATAGAAGAAATATTCCTTGTTCCTTTTTACTTGGTGCAGTTTTACTAACTTATGCAGATATTGCAGCAAGAATGTTATTTGACCCATATGAAACTCCAATTGGAGTGTTTACAGCTCTTATTGGAATACCATTCTTCATAGCAGTTGCAAGAAAGGAGAGGGGATAATGAAAAAAAAGAAATTTAAAATAGCATTAATAATTTTATTAGCTTTATTAGTTATCTCTTTTGCAGTTACATTATGCTGGGGAACATATAAGGTATCAGTTTTAGATGTTATTAAAACTCTTCTTGGAAATGGAACAAGACTTCAAAATACAGCAATATTAAGTATTAGACTTCCAAGATTATTAGTTGGTACCTTTGTTGCAATTGCATTATCAACTGCAGGAGCAATACTTCAAACTATAACTAAAAATGATTTAGCAGATACAGGGATAATAGGTATAAATGCTGGAGCGGCAGTGGCAGCAGTAATATTTATAACTTATCAAACAGGTAATTATTATGCAGAGCTTGGACAGCTTTCCATATTTGTATTACCTTTAATGGCAATTATTGGAGCAGCAGTTTCTTCATTTATAATATATATGCTATCAAGCAGAAATGGAATAAGGCCAAAGAGGCTTTTATTAATAGGTATAGGATTAAATGCTGGACTAAATGCCTTTATTACCTTCTTTACTTTTAGAGGCGGAGTTGGAGATTACAATAGAGTTTTAGTTTGGACATCAGGAAGCCTTTGGGGATCAGGCTGGAGCTATGCAAAGGTAATAATTCCAATAGTAACTTTCATGTTTATCTTAGTTTTATTAAATCATAAAAAATTAGATGTATTAAACCTTTCAGATGAACTAGCTATTTCATTAGGCTTAAATATAGAAAGAGAAAGAAAAAAGTTTTTAAGCTTTGCAGTTATTTTAGCAGGAACAGCTACAGCTTTTGCAGGAAATATAGGATTCCTTGGACTAATTTCCCCTCATATTGCAAGGAAATTAGTAGGTCCATATCATAAGAATTTTATTGCTATTTCAGCAATTATAAGTGTTATTATTGTACTTCTTGCAGATGCAGTTTCAAGAAATTTATTTTCACCAATTGAAATTCCTGTAGGGATAACAGTATCAATATTTGGAGTACCATATTTTATTTATTTAATGATGAAGGAGAAATAATTATGGAAGCTATTAGTGTAAATAATTTAAGTGTTGCTTATGAAAACAACATTATAATTGAAGATATGAATTTAAAAATTCCAAAGGGCAAAATCAGCATAATAATTGGAGCTAATGGATGTGGAAAATCCACTTTGCTTAAGACTATAGCTAGAATAAATAAGCCTAAAAATGGAGATATATTTATAAATAGCAAAAATATAAAGAAGATAAAAGAAAAAAATATAGCTAAAGAAGTTGCTTTTCTTCCCCAGGGGCCAGTTTGCCCAAGTGGACTTACAGTAAGAGAATTAGTGGCCTATGGAAGATTCCCACATCAAAAGATCATAGGTGGACTTAATAGTCATGATAAAGATATTATTGACTGGGCAATAAAAGAAACTGGACTTTCTGAATTCGCTGATAGAGAAGTTGAAAATTTATCAGGTGGGCAAAGACAAAGAGCTTGGATTGCCATGACCTTAGCTCAAGAAACAGAAATAATAATGCTTGATGAACCAACTACTTATTTAGATATGTCTTATCAACTTGAAGTTTTAGAAGTACTTCAAAAATTAAATAGAGAAAAGAATATTACAGTAGTTATAGTTCTACATGAGCTTAATAATGCTTGCAGATTTGCAGATAATATAATTGGTCTTAAAAAGGGTAAGATTATTTGTGAAGGAAAGCCACTAGAGGTAATTAATAAGGAAAATTTAAAAGAAATATACGGAATAGAAGCCAACCTTCAAAAAAGTGAAAATGGACTATATCCAATATGCATGGATTATGAACTTCTTAGGGGGGAAGCATGAAAAATAAAAACTTTATAATAATAGTAATAGGGCAGATTATATCCCTATTTGGAAATGCAATTCAAAGATTTAGTATGTCTTTATATTTATTAGAATTTACAGGTAGTGCTGCTACCTTTGCAAATATATTAGCAATATCAACTATACCTTATATTTTATTTGCTCCTATAGCAGGAATGCTTTCAGATAATGTAAATAGAAAAAAGATAATGGTTTATTTAGATTTCTTTTGCTCAATATTAATAGGAGGCTATGCCTTTATATTATTACAAGGTAGAGACCATGAATTAATAGTTGCAACAGTTATGTTTATATTATCAATTTGCTATACCTTATATGGACCAGCGGTAACAGCATCAATACCACAGGTTGTAGAAGAAGATAAACTTACATCTGCCAATGGAGTAATAAATCAAGTAGGCTCAATAGTAAACTTTGTAGGACCAATATTTGCTGGAGTATTATATGGATTAGTAGGAATTAAAGCCATTGTTATAATAAATGCTATAAGCTTCCTATTATCAGCAATAATGGAATTATTCTTAGAAATACCAGATGTTAAAAGGGAAAACAATTCAAAGGAGCAAAAGGTTTTATCTATAGGCTTTATAAAAAACTCCTTTGTAGATATGAAACATAGCTTTATATATTTAAAGGAAGAAAAGAAAATTATACTTGGAATTATAGCATCTTATGCCTTATGTAATATTTTCTTGGTGCCAATACTGTCAATAATTGCACCTTACTTTATAAATATATTCCTAGGACTACCTTCACAAGTTTATGGAATAGTAGAAGGAATATGCGTATTAGGAATGATACTAGGTGGACTATGGATAACAGTAAAACCAAAGATGTTCTCCATGAAAAAAGTCCACTATACATACTTCCCAATGATAATAGGGATAACAGTAATGTCCACTTTAACAAGCATTAAAGCTAGTAACTATGCCTTAGCTGCCCTTTTTGCCCTTGGTGGTATGGCAATTATGCTTTCATTATCCTTATCAAATGTTTTAACACTAACCTTTATACAAAAGGAAGTGCCACAAGATATGTTAGGAAGGGTATCTGCCTTTTCAGTAGCAGTTGCAACTATAAGTGTAGCTCCAGGTCAATTATTATTTGGACAAATTATAGAACTTGGAGTACCAATAGGACTAATATTGTTTATGACAGTACTAGCAAGCATTGGACTTTTATTCTTTGTTAAATGGAACGTTAGAGGAATAGGCTCAATGGATAATGCGTAATGCACAATGCAAAATCAATGGATAATGCGTAGTGCATAATGCATAATTATGGTTAAAACTCCTTAGGGAGTTTTGGAAAATGAAAGAATGAAGATTCTCTTTTGCATTCGCAAAATCGAAATGAAAGAATGAATCAAAGTAATAAGCAAGAAGAATAGTTAGGGTAAATATATTATAGCTCTGATTGAACGTAATTCTAGTTAATTATGTTTACTCAGAGCTTTTTTATATACTAGCTAAAATAATGTAAGTTTATTAAAGAAAATATAATTAATTTATAAAACTTTGAATAATATGTAAAATAAATTCATTTTATGGTTGAAATTGTAAAATATGTATAATATAATTATCCATGTAAAATACATATTATGGAGGGGTAAAATGAGAAAATTTAAATTATTTATGGCTAGTGTTTTAACTTACTTTATGGCTATATCGATACTACCAACAGGTTTAGTAGAAATAGTAGCTAATGCGGCAGAAAATGAATATTCTACTTTTATAAAGAGTGATTATTATTTAAGATCTAATGCACTATACAAGGATAAGGTATTAGTTGCATATACAAAACCAGGCTTTAATGCTGAAGAAATAAATTTATCTTTAGTTGAGGGAGAAAAAGAGTTACCATTAAAAGTTGAAAAGGGAGTCAATTATGTAAGAATTGTATCTGATAAAAAATCAAAGGCTGCTATACAATATTTCTCAAATGAAAGATATAGTTATTATGAAGAGTTTGATTTTGAAACATTAAAGTTTAAAAGTATAACTGAAAAGGAATTTAATAATTATGAAAATAATAATCTTGATGATTTTTATAATTATGGAACATACTCAACATTAATACAAGGTTCTCAAGAAAATAGAGATGAGATAATTGGAAACGCATTAGATAAAATTAATAAAAGTAATGACAAGTATAATTTTACAATAGCAGATAAAAATTATGATTCAGCTTCATATGGGGTGAAATATTTTAATGAAAAAGGATACCTAGAAATTTTAATGTATGAAAGAGGAGTATATAATAAGGATTTAAATATAAAAAATGATATACTTGACTTTAAGATTAAAGAATATGATAGTATGACTAATAGCTATAAGTATTATGCAGGATTTATAACTGATAAGAATGTTTATACTGAGGAATATTTAAATTCACAAGAGTTTGATAATAGATATTTTGAAATGGATTATAAAGGTAAAGAATCATTGTTTTTATTTCAATATTTAAAAAATGGGAATAAAAAATTAATAGAAGTAAAAGATAATGAAATTATAACTAATCAAATCATAGACTTTCCAACTTGGAGTTCTACAAAAATAGATGATCTTTTTTATGTGTATGATGTTACAAATAAAAAGTTAAAAATATACAAACATGAAGGTATGGAATACAAAATTTCAGGAGAATTATATAGTTTAGCAGCTTCATTATCATTTTTAAAAAAGTCAAATGTACCAATGATATTGGAAAAAGAAAATGATAAAGTATATATTAGTAGAATTACTAATGAAGGAATTAAAAGAGTAACAAATGTTACTAATGAATTAAGTAAATTCTACGATATAAGTAAGGATGTTGATTTATCTATAGAAGAAGTTGCTCAAGATACTTATTTTATTAGTACCATGCAAGGTTTTATGATAATAAGAAAAAGTACAAATGAAGAACAAACTAATCCTGAAACACCAAAGCCACAAGAACCATCTACTCCAGTAACTCCAACAAATCCAGGGAATGATAATGGTGGTACAAAGCCTTCAGAAGACAAAGTAGTTACAGAAGTATCAAAAATTAAGCCGAATGATAAAAATGATATAGCTGTAAAAACTACAGAAGGAACTAAAAGTATAGAAGTTGTAGTTAAAGACATAGAAGCTATTAAAAATGGAACTGGTTCATTAAATATAGTTGCAGATAATGGAGTTAAAATTAATTTACCATTATCATTAATTGATAAAAGTCTTTTAGAAGGTGCAAAGGATGTTACTATTAAGTTAGATATCTTAGAAAACTCAGATATAATTAAAAATGTTAAGGGAGTTAATAAGGTATTTGATTTAAACTTAATAATTAATAAGGAAGATGGAACAACAAATGTTCATAACTTTAAAGATGGACTAGCTGAAGTTAAAATTACTTTAACAGATAAGGATTTAGAAGGATTAAATAAAGATAAAATAGTAGTTTATTATTATAATGATTCAACTAAGAAATTTGAAGCTATGGAAACTTCAGTTAATGGAAATGAAGTAACTTTCAAAACTCCACATTTCTCTAAGTATGTAGTAGCAGAGAAAATAGAAGTGAAAAATGAAGAAGTTGAATCAAATGAAGGAACTAATGTAAATAATAACACTACAGAAAATAAAACTGAAACAGGAAAAGGACAATTACCTGAAACAGGGTCAAGAGTATCAAGTACTACAATATTAGTTTTAGCAGTAGGAATGTTAGCTATTGGTGGAGCTATGTTCTTCAGAAAAAGAAGACATGCTTAATTTAGATTAAATAAAATAAAATAATTATAAATCCATGCTTTAGAAAAAATCTATTGCATGGATTTTTAAAATAAGGAGACAGTTTATGTTTGAAATAATAATAGGAATATTACCATTTATAGTACTATCTTCAGTTTTTAAAGAAAACTTAGGCTCCTTAATTTTGTTTTTAGTAGGAAGTATTTTCATTATAAAAAATAAAGACAAAATTAAAGAGAGTAAGTACTTTTTTATTCTAATAATAATGTGGATTTCAATAATTATATCCCAAATAATTGTTTCACCATTTATTGAAAGTATTTCAGGAAGTTTTTTATATTTAGATATGGCTATTTACTATTTAATTTATGGATATATTTTAAAAGATAAAAACAAAGATGAAATACTAAAATATATACTTTTATCAATGTCTGGAATATGTGTATTTTATATTTGTTATCATGGATTATATAAAGGGTATAGAGTTTTTGGAAATATTGGATATGCAAATAGTTATGCAGTACTACTATTAATTGGACTTTATTTAAATAAGCTTAGAGAAGAAGACAAGTTTACAGACATTATAGAAACCATTTTATTTATAGGTTTATTATTTACAGGTTCAAGAACAACAATTATTTTATCTATCATTTATATAATTTATAAGGTATATAGAGATAAGAAATACAAGAATAAAAAGATAATACTATCCTTAGAACCAATTGCATTAGGAACTATACTTTATATAATTCTTGATAATTTAAAGTTAATAGCAATATTCATAGTACCATTAGTATTGATATTTTATATATTAATTAAAAATTTAAAGTTTAAAGACAAACTTTATTATGCTTTAGCAGTGTTAATAATAATAGGAGGACTTTTATTTCATAGTAATACCTTCAATAGACTTAAAAATATTACATTAAATAATGGAACTCTTCAAGAAAGATTTGTTTATTATGAAGATTCAATTAATAGTATTATAAAGCAGCCATTTGGCAATGGAATAAATATGTTTCAATATAAGCTATTTGATAATGCCACAGCCTTTTATGATGTTAAGTATATACATAATTCATATTTACAAGTAGCTTATGATACTGGAATAATTAATTTAATAATCTTTTTAGCTGTTATTCTGATAGGATTATTTAAATTAATTAAAAGTAAAAATGAAGATAAAAATTATTTAATATTAGCTTACTTAACTATATTATTACATTCAGTATTAGATTTTGATTTATCCTTTAGTACCTTCCCAATAATTCTTGCTATGTTAGTAGTTTTAGGTGATATAGAAGTGCTAGATAAAAAGAAAAGTAAGGAATCTAAAGAAATTAATAAAAATGAAGGAATAAATTTAAGTAAGTATTTATATATAGGTATGTCAGCTCTTTCTATTTATTTTATAATTTTTGAGTCAAGTATAGTAATAGGAAATTACTTAATTGATGTTAATACAAATTTAGCAGATAAAATTTTTAGCTTTTCAAATAGTATATCCTTTAATAGAGATTATAGGGGGTACTTTAATGGAGCTCAAGCTAAGAAGAATCTATATGACAAAACTAATGATGAGAACTACTTAAAGGAAGGAATAAAACTACTTGAAACTAGTAAAAAAATAAATCCTTATGATCCAATGGTGGAATGGAATTTATCTTATTTACATGAATCATTAGGGCAAAATGCAGCAGCTCTAAAATATGCTGAAAATGTAGTAGATAGAGAAAGATTTTATCCAGGTGCATATATAAAACTCTATGATTATTTAATGAAACTTTATGGTGAAACTGGGGATAGAAATACTGAATACAAACTTAAAAATTTAGAAATTACTTATCATGTTAACTATGAGGAGCTAAATAAAAGAGCTAAATATATGAATAATCAGCTTCAAGAAAATATTGATGATATTAGAAGTAAAAATATAGATTATAATTTATTATTAAATGGAAAATATCAAAAGGAAATTAAATATTTTAATCAAGATGATGAAAGATGGACAAACTATCCCTATAAAACATTAGATAATCCTTTAGGAAAAACAGGGTGTGGAGTTACAGCTATGGCAATGATTCAATCCACAATTAAAGAGGAAGATATAAATCCAGTAGAAATGGCAAAGTACTCTATTGAAAATGGATATTGCAATAACAATACAGAAGTAGAATTTTTTGATGAAGTTGTGAAAGAGGAATCTTATAAACTAGAAATTCAAAAATTCAATGGAGATGACTTAACAAAAATAAAAAGGCTAGTAAGTGATAGGAAACATATGGCAATTGCTTTAATGAGACCAGGAAGTTTTACAACAGAAGGACATTATTTGGTTATATATGGAATGGACACTATAGATGGAGTAAACTATTTTAATGTTTTAGATAGCAATAAGGATAATGATAACTACAAGGATAATGAAAATATAATTTATAATACTTCAAGGGATGGGTTTATAAAAGTAAAATCAAGTGTATTTTTAGAAGAAGCTATTGAATATTGGGTTTATAGTGAGTAATTGGAAATTATCGGACCCCAGGGGAATGAATTCCACTGGGGAATAAATTTTCATTTTAAATTTTCTTAGTTTAGGGTATAATGAATAACTAGAGAAAAGAGATTTAACTAAAGCAAATTTAATTTGAAATTCAAGGAGGAAAAGCCATTGGCAGATTATATAAGTGAAATAGAAAAGAGAAGAACCTTTGCTATTATATCCCACCCAGATGCTGGTAAAACTACATTAACAGAAAAGTTCTTATTATATGGAGGAGCTATAAGACTTGCAGGTTCAGTAAAGGCTAGAAAGGCTTCAACTCATGCAGTATCTGACTGGATGGAAATAGAAAAGCAAAGAGGTATTTCAGTTACTTCATCAGTAATGCAATTTAATTATAGAGGACACTGTATAAACATATTAGATACACCAGGTCACCAAGACTTCTCAGAAGATACATATAGAACTCTTATGGCTGCAGATAGTGCAGTTATGGTAGTGGATGGAGCAAAGGGTATAGAAGATCAAACAAGAAAGCTATTCCATGTTGCATCACTTAGAGAAATGCCTATATTTACATTTGTAAATAAGATGGATAGAGAAGCTAAGGACCCATTTGAATTATTAGAAGAAATAGAAAACGAACTTGGAATAAAGACATACCCAATGAACTGGCCAATAGGTTCTGGTAAGGAATTTAAAGGAGTTTATGAAAGGGATAATAATAGAATTATTGCATTCTCAGCAGGAAATCACGGACAAAGTGCAGTAGATGCTGTGGAAGGTTCAGTAGATGATCCAAGATTTAGAGAAATATTAGGGGATGCCCTTCACGATAAATTAATGGAAGATATAGAGCTTTTAGATATAGCTGGAGATGAGTTAGACTTAGAAAAGGTTAGAACTGGAGAATTAACACCAGTATTCTTTGGATCTGCTTTAACTAACTTTGGTGTAGAGCCATTCCTAGAACATTTCTTAGATATGACTACAGCACCACTTCCAAGAAATTCAAGCATAGGTGAAATAGATCCTTTTGATAAGAACTTCTCTGCCTTTGTATTTAAAATCCAAGCAAATATGAATAAGGCACATAGAGATAGAATTGCCTTTATGAGAATTTGCTCAGGAAAATTCCAAAAAGGTGAAGATGTTTATCATATGCAAGGTGGTAAGAAAATTAAGCTTTCTCAACCACAACAATTTATGGCTCAAGATAGAGAAATAGTAGAAGAGGCATATGCAGGAGATATAATTGGGGTGTTCGATCCAGGTATATTCTCTATTGGAGATACATTATGTGCACCATCAAAGAAATTCAAATTTGAAGGAATTCCTACATTTGCACCAGAACACTTTGCAAGAGTTAGACCAGTAGATACTATGAAGAGAAAACAATTCGTAAAGGGTGTTACTCAAATAGCACAAGAGGGAGCAATTCAAGTATTCAGAGAATCCTTCGTAGGTATGGAAGAAATAATAGTTGGAGTAGTTGGTGTACTTCAATTTGAAGTTCTAGAATACAGACTAAAAAATGAATACAATGTTGATATAAAGATGGATAGACTTCCATTTAGATATGTAAGATGGATAGAAAATAAAGATGTTGATATGGACAAATTAAACTTAACTTCTGATGCAAAAAGAGTTAAGGACTTTAAAGATAGAAATATCCTTATATTCCAAAATGACTGGGGTATTAACTGGGCATTAGACCACAACAAGGGCTTAATACTTTCAGGAGTAGGTAAAAGCGACGAATAATATAGATGAAATAAATTATAAAATAAGGATTACTCTTTAGAGTATTCCTTTTTTTATTCAGATAGATATTTTTTAGTAGCAAATCAGTACATAATAGAAAATATTACAAAATAAGGTTTTATTTTCTTAGAAAATTGTATAAAAGTATTAATTTTATTAAAATTTGTTGAAATAATTACTTCAAATTGGTAATCTATATAAGAGAAGGAGGGAGAAAGAGTGACATTTAAAAAAGTAAAAAGATTATTATCGCAATTCCTTATAATTGCAGTTTTGATGCCGAATTTAAACGTAATGGCTTCACCTAATGAGTTAAACTCAAAAGTTGAAGTTGAAATAACTTCAGAAGAAGTTATTCAAAATAATCAAAACTCTGAATCAAATAATGCAGATGTTAATGAAACTAACGAAGCTGATTCAGTTAATAAAGAGGAATCTATTAATGAAGATACCACTATTGAAGAAGTAAAGGATGAAAATGAAAATTCATCAGAAGTGAAAAATGATAATAATGAAGCATCTGTGATTTTGGAAAGTGATACTACTAATAATGATGAAACTAATGTAGGAAGTCTACAAGCTCCAAAGGAATCTCTTAAAGGTAAAGTATATGAAAAGAAAAAAGCAATAAATTCTACATATAGAAGTTCCTTTTCAATGTATTCATCACTAGTTGAAGAAAGAGAAGAATTTAGATTAAAGAGAGAAGCTTTAGAAAATTTAGAAATATTAGAACCAATGACAGAAAAGGATTATGAATTAACTATTGCAAATTCTGATGGTAATTATGAATTCGTTGAAGCATATGATAATTTAGAAGATGCAGTTAGTTCTGCTAAAAATCTAGAAGCTTCAGTTGCAGAAAATCAAGAACCTGCTGTAATCAATTATTATGGACAAGTTGTTTATTCAACAAATCAAATGGCTAGAATAATAAAATATAGTAACAATAGTACTATTTCAGGCAATATTGATGTTTATTCAGATTCAGCTCTAAAAAACAAATTTACTTATGTTAATCCATCATATGTAGATGATGCACCAGTTTTAGATGTAGTAGGTACTTCAGCTAAGGTTATGATTAATGGATATGAAGGATGGATAAATAATAATACAGCCTCAGGTACCTATGATATGATAATAGTTCCTATTACAACAGTAACAAACCCTAGCTATTATACAGTAAAAAATGGTGAATTGGTACACTTTATCAGTTCAGATTTAACTGGAAATATAGGATCTAATAAAATTTTAGGTAAAGCACCGTTTTACTTAAAAGAAGGAGTAAGATACCTAAGTTATGATGGAAAGTACTTCTATCAATATAATCATAATGATAGAAATGATATTGCTAGTAAGTTAAAAATATTAATTGAGGACTATAAAGCAGGAGTAAGAGCAAATTCTGTTAATAGTAGTAATCCATATTATATATATTACTTAAATTTACCATTTAGAAGCCAAACTGTTTATTCTGCTAATGATTTAAACAAATATATCAATGAAAATACAAAATCAAATTCAAAGTTAAGAGGATTAGGACAAGCTTTTAAAGATGCAGAGGCAACTTATGGGGTTAATGCACTTTTAGCTTTGGGGGTTTCTATAAATGAGTCCGCTTATGGAACTTCAAATATCGCTATGACTAAAAATAATCTTTTTGGTTTAAAAGCCTATGATTCCGCTCCAGGAGAATCAGCTGATATATTTGCAACGCCAAAAGACTCAGTAAATGATTTTGCTAAAAACTGGATTTCTAGGGGCTATGCAGATCCAGCAGATTGGAGATATTATGGTGGCTTCTTAGGAAATAAAAATAGAGGAGCAAATGTTAAGTATGCTTCTGATCCATTTTGGGGTGAAAAAGCAGCAAGTTTTGCTTACGAAATAGACAAGTATCTTTCAGGTGGAAATACAAATTTAAAAGATACTAATTCTAAGCAAATAGGAATAGCAACTTCAAATAGTACGGTTATAAAAAGCAATGGAACATTATTATATAATGTCAATGATTTAGGGAATCCTGCTGCATATATAAATACTCCATTTGTTGTATCTAACCTTCAGCAAGTAGCTATAAATGGGAAGAAGTATTATGAGATATATCCAGAAAGAAATACGCCAGTAAGTACAGGTAAATTTAGTGGAAACTATAATTGGAATGATAGAGGATATATTGAAGCAAGTAATATTAGTTTTACTAATGAGTATATTCCGCCAGTTGAAGTAGAATATGGTTTAAGCAGATATGATACAGCTGTAGAGGTAAGTAAATCCCAATTTACTTCAGCAGAAACAATAGTTATTTCAAATGGATATGCTATACCTGATGGGTTAACAGCCACTCCTATAGCATCTTACTACAAAGCACCTTTATTATTAGTTGATACAACATCTATACCTGTAGCAACACAAAATGAAATAAAGAGACTTAATGCAAAAAATGTAATAATAGTTGGTGGAACAGGAGTAGTTACTCAACAAGTTGAAACACAACTTCGTAATTTGGGTATAAGTAAAATTACAAGATTAGGTGGAATAGATAGATATGCCACTGCTTTACAAGTTGCTAAATATATAGATTCAAATCTTTATGATGTTGAAAATGTAGTTATAGCAAATGGATATGGAGAACCAGATGCATTATCTATAGCGCCTGTTTCAGGTAGAGATAGAATGCCTATAATATTAGTAGATAATAATTACATTCCAACTGATGTAAATAAATGGTTGAAATCTGAAGATTTAAATACAGCTTATATAATCGGAGGAAGTGGAATTATATCTAATAATGTAATGAATCAAATTAATTCTATGACAAAGCAAAACATTTCTGCTAATAGATTAGGTGGAATAGACAGATATGAAACAAATGCAAGAGTTATAGAAAGATTCTACGGTGAATTAGTAAATAAAGTTTATATTACTGAAGGTACAGCGTTGGCAGATGCATTAACAGCTGGACCAGTAGCTGCACTTAATGAGTCACCAGTAGTGATAGCTGATTATCAAATTTCAGGTCTTCAAAGAACTATATTAGATAAAAAGAGAACAAATTCAATAGTACAAGTTGGAGGAGTTGTTTCTAAAAGTATTGTAGAAGATTTAAGAAAATTATTGAAATCAGTTCAATAATAAAATAATTAAATAGAAAAATCCTTCGAATATAGTAGAAGGATTTTTTTGTTTAATAGAAGATTTTTCCTTCGAATAATATTAATAAATATAACGATTTATTATTCATAAATAATAAGATTAATGTATATATTCAGTTTTACTAAGTTAAGCACTTAGGCTTTTAAAGGGATAAAATGTATTGATTTTCATAAACTTGAATTTTAATATATAAATATATTTAATAAGAAATAAAATATAGTTTAAGCATAATGTATGCGAAAGGATTGAAAAAACATGGAAAACATAAAGAAAATACCATTTTCTCCTCCAGATATAACTGAAGCAGAAATTAATGCCGTATCAGAAGTATTAAGATCAGGATGGATTACTTCAGGGCCTGTTTTAGCTAAGTTTGAAGAAGAACTTGCAGAGTATTGTGAAGCTAATAAGGCAGTTGCATTAAACAGTGCATCAGCTGCCATGGAACTTGTACTTAAAGTTCTTGGTATTAAAGAAGGCGATGAGATAATAACTACTCCTTACACATATACAGCAACTGCAAGTGTAGCAATTCATAGAGGTGTTAAGCCTATTTTTTGTGATTTAGCAAAAGATTCATTTTTTATGGATTATGATAAAATGGGGGATCTAATAAATGAGAAGACTAAGGTTATAATGCCTGTAGATTTTGCTGGGATACCATGTGATTATGATAAAATAAAAGAAGTATTAAAAGAAAAAAATAGAGAAGATATAGTTATTTTAGTAGATTCAGCCCATTCTTTTGGAGCAAAATATAAAGGAAATAGAGTTGGAGCCCAATGCGACTTCCACACATTCTCTTTCCATGCAGTTAAGAATTTTACAACTGCAGAAGGTGGAGCTATAACATATAATGATAATAACTTTGGAGGAAGAGAAAACTTATTCCAAGATTTTAAATTTACTGCACTACATGGTCAATCCAAGGATGCATTATCTAAAATGAAAGCAGGAGCCTGGGAATATGATATAATAACTGATGGATTTAAATGTAATATGACAGATATAAATGCAGCCATTGGAAGAGTGCAATTAACCAGATATGAGGAAATGTTAAAGTATAGAAAAGAAATATTCGATACCTACACAAGAATTTTAGAAAAAGAAGATTTTGCAATAATACCAGTTACTGAATACCAAGATGGGACAGAAAGTTCTCATCACATTTATCCTTTAAGAATTAAGGGCTTTAATGAAGAAAAAAGAAATCTACTTATTCAAAGATTAGCTGAAAAAGGGATATCAACAAATGTTCACTTTAAGCCATTACCAATGTTTACATTATATAAAAATTTAGGATACAAAATAGAAGATTATCCTAATGCTTATGCTCAATATGAAAATGAAATTTCACTTCCAGTATATAGCACTTTAGATTTAAAAGATGTAGAATATGTGGCAGAAGAATTAATTAAGGAAGTAAAAAATATAATGTAATAAACAATATTTTTAATTTGAATTAAAAAGTTTATATATATTTAGAAGTGTGATAAAATATTAATGTTAATTTTCTAGAATTTAGAATATAAAGGAGCGTATAACTATGAATATACCTTTAATAGATTTAAAAGCTCAATATGAATCATTAGCTGATAAACTAAATGAAGCTACTTTAGGAATATTATCATCAGCTAATTATATAATGGGTAAAACAGTGTTAGACTTTGAAAAGGAATTTGCAAATTACATTGGAGTAAAGCATGCTATATCAGTAGGTAATGGAACAGATGCCTTAGTACTTGCTTTAAAGTCTATTGGAATAGGCCAAGGAGATGAAGTTATAACGACTCCATTCACTTTCTTTGCAACAGCTGAAGCAATATCAGCAGTTGGAGGAACTCCAGTATTTGTAGATGTAAATAAAGATACTTTTAATATAGACACAACAAAAATTGAAGAAAAAATAACTTCAAAAACTAAAGCCATAATGCCTGTACATATATTTGGACAAAGTGCAGATATGGATGAAATAAATGAAATAGCTAAAAAGCATAACCTGATGGTTATAGAAGATGCTTGCCAAGCTATAGGTGGAAAGTATAAAGGAAGAAAAATAGGTACACTTGGAGATGTAGCATGTTTTTCATTCTTCCCAACTAAGAATTTAGGCTGTGCTGGCGATGGTGGAATGATAGTTACAGATAATGATGAAATTGCAACTATTGCTAGAGCACTTAGAACACATGGAAGTGGAGAAAATGGCCAAAAGGCTTATAACTTACTTAACAATATAGAAGAAGAAGTTCAAAAAGCAGATGAAGGTGCTAACGATACAGTATATAATCCACTTAAATACTACAATTATTTAATAGGATATAATACTAGATTAGATGCTATTCAAGCAGCAATACTAGATGTTAAAATAAAAGAAATTGATAAGTGGAATGCTAAGAGAAGAGAAATAGTTAAAGTTTATAATGAAGCTTTACAAAATAATGATTTAGTAACGCCAGTAGCTAAAGATTATAATGAGCATGTTTACCACATGTATATATTACAATCAGAAAATAGAGAAGAAGTACTACAAAAATTAAAGGAAGCTGGAATTGCAACTGGTGTTTATTATCCAGTACCATTACATCTTCAAAAAGTTTATAAGAACTTAGGTTATAAAGAAGGAGATATGCCAGTAGCAGAATATCTATCACATAGAACTTTTGCTATACCTGTATATCCAGAATTAAATGAAGAACAAGTTCAATATATTATAAGTAAAATAAAATAATTGATTCCATTAAGTTTAGGAGGAAAAGTAATGTCAGTTTTAAAGAAGGAATTATTACAAAAAATTAAGAATAAAACGGCAAAAGTTGGCGTAGTAGGCTTAGGTTATGTTGGATTACCTTTAGCAGTAGAAAAGGCAAAGGCTGGATACGAAACTATTGGTTTTGATGTACAAGACAAAAAAGTAGAAATGGTTAATAATGGAGAAAATTACATTGGTGATGTTGTTGATTCAGAATTAGCTGAATTAACTAAAAAGGGACTTTTAAAAGCTACTACAGATTTTAGCTTTATAAGTGAAGTAGATACAGTATGTATTTGCGTTCCAACACCACTTGATTTATATAAGCAACCAGATTTATCTTATGTTGTAAAATCAACAGAAAATGTTGCTAAATACCTTCATAAAGGTATGATAGTAATACTTGAAAGTACTACTTATCCAGGAACTACTGAAGAAGTTTTAAAACCAATCCTAGAAAGAAATGGATTAAAATGCGGAGAAGATTTCTTCCTAGCATTCTCACCAGAAAGAGTAGATCCAGGTAATAAACACTACAATACTAAAAACACTCCAAAAGTAGTAGGTGGATGTACTGAAGAATGTACAGAAATCGCAGCTGCTTTATATGAAAATGTATTAGAAGGAGAAATTCACAAAGTTTCTTCACCAGCAGTAGCTGAAATGGAAAAAATATTAGAAAATACTTTTAGAAATATAAACATAGGTTTAGCAAATGAAATGGCTATTCTTTGTAACAGAATGGGAATAGATGTATGGGAAGTTATAGATGCAGCTAAAACTAAGCCATATGGATTTATGCCATTTTATCCAGGCCCAGGTTTAGGCGGTCACTGTATACCACTAGATCCTTTCTACTTAGAATGGAAGGCTAAAGAATATGATTACCATACACAACTTATTGAGACATCAGGTATGATAAATGACTCAATGCCACAATTTGTTTTAGAAAATATCATGAAGATATTAAACAAGCAAAAGAAGGCATTAAACGGTGCAAAAGTATTAGTTATGGGATTAGCTTACAAGAATGATATAGATGACTATAGAGAATCACCATCCTTTAAAGTAATAGAATTACTAGAAGAAAACGGTGCAGAAGTTATAGTTAACGATCCTTTCTGTGCTACAGGTAAGTACAAAGGTAAAACTTACTACTCAGTAGACTGGAAAGAAGTAATAGACGAATCAGACATAGTAGTTATAACTACAGGACATACAGTTTACGACTACGAAGAAATAGTAAGCAGATCGAAAGTAGTATATGATACAAGAAATGCAACTAAGAATGTTGTGAACAATAGAGAAAAGATATATAAACTTTAATTTTGAAATGAAAAAATTAAAAAATGAATGAGAAAACTCCCGAAAGGGAGTTTTTTTATATCCTTCTTATCATGAGTATTTTAAGCTATTAATGTTCATGAAAAATATATAAAAAATAATACTATATTTATAAAAATATGGTAAAATAATTAATAGTTACCAAAAAGAAATATTTTATTATATAATGGATGGGAGTTTTATATGAGAAAGTACAAGTTTTTTTTTATACCAATAATTTGCATCTTTATATTTGCTAATATATTCAATAGAGCAATTGATAAAAAATATAAAGATTTAATAGAAAAAAAAGATTTAACTTCAATAAAGCATACTTATAATCAAATTATTAGGGATAGGGGGGGAGTTTTAAAAAATCAGATGAAAGAAGAAGGTGACTTAATGCTTTTAGGATCATCAGAATTATCATCTCCAGTAGAACAAAATCCAACTAATATCTTTCCTTTTGATGGAGCAGAATATGATGTGAGTATTTATGGCAGAGCATATACACAGTCCTTACAACATGCTACTATTTTAAATAATATAAAAAATATAAACAGAGATGATAAGGTTGCAATTGTTATATCGGCTCAATGGTTTGCTAGTTCAATAGGAATAGATGGCGGAGATTTTTCTGTAAACTTTTCTGAACAACAATTTTATGATTTTTTCAATAATGAAAATATATCTAAAGAAAATAAAATATATTATGCAAAAAGAATTTCAGAACTATTAAGAAAAGCCGGAGAATATGGAGAGGAAAGAATATATGCTAATTTATATTATAGAAACAATTTTCTTTCTAAATCAGTTTTAACTTTATTAAAGCCTTATTATAGCTTAAAAGAATATATGTTAGATACAAAAGATAAGGTACAAACTATAAAATTATTAAATAAAATGGATGATAAGTCAGAAAATCAATTAAAGGATATTCATTGGGATAAGGAATATGAAAAAGCAGAAAATCAAGGAAAAGATAAAGTAACTAATAATAATATATTTGTAGATGATGAATACTATGATACATACTTAAGAGAGAAATATGACACCTTAAAAGATAGTTGGGCAAATGTTAATTTATTAGAATCAAAGGAAGTTAAGGATTATGATTTTTTATTAAAAGTATGTAAAGAAAATAATGTTAAACCATTAATAATTTTAATGCCTGTAAATGGGTTATACTACGACCATCTAGGATTAAAATTAGACAAGAGAACTGAATTTTATAGTACTTTAGGAAAAATGGCTAATGATAAGGGCTTTGATGTTTTAAATTTACAAAATAAAGAATATGAAAAGTATTATTTAAGTGATGTAATGCATTTAGGATGGAAAGGATGGCTGAATATAGATGAAGAAATATCTAAGTACTTTAATAAAAAATAAAGATTTTATAGATAGCATAATTTTAACTATAATTCTTATTTCTATATTTTTAATATTTGTGCTATCAACACTTAAGGATTTACCATTTATATATAATCAATTTTAAATAGTATATTATAAAGTTTTATATAAAAAATAGTTTGAGAATCGGGGAGAGAAAATATGAAACTATTAGATAGTGTTAAAAAATATGCTGATTTAGGGAGATTAGCTGTAGTATGTGATGGGGAAAAATTGACTTATAAAGAGTTAGATGAGATGTCAGATTCAATGGCAACATACTTATTAAATGAATTTGGAGAAGATAAATCCCCTATTGTTATATATGGGAATAAGGATAATTTAATTTTAGTTTTAATGTTAGCAGCATTAAAGTCAGGAAGGGCATATGTTCCATTAGATGTGACATTTCCAGTAGAGAGAGTTAAGCAAGTAATTAATGAAGTAAAAGCTAAATTTATAATTAATTTTACTGAAGAAACTTTAGAAAATTCATGTAGCAAGGAAAATATTGAAGAAATAATTAGTAGTTTTAAGTCAAATGTAGTATCAAAAGAAAATTGGGTTAAAAATAATGATAATTCATATATATTATTTACATCTGGTAGTACAGGAAAACCAAAAGGAGTGCAAATAAGTAAAGATAATTTAGATTCCTTTAATAATTGGTTTGGTAAATATATGGAATTAGATGATGCTGAAGAAATTATGATGAATCAAGTGTCATATTCCTTTGATGTTTCTGTTATACCAATATACTTAGGATTAATATATGGTGAGACACTATATACTTTATCTAAAAATACCTTAGAAGATTTCAAGCTTTTATTTAAAAATTTAAAGGAATCTAATATAAAATATTGGGTATCAACACCAGCATTAGCCGAAATGTGCATTAGAGATACTAATTTTAATGGTGATTTAATGCCAAATCTAAGAACCTTCTTTTTTGCAGGAGAAGTTCTTTCTAAAAAATTAGTTAGAGAACTAATGGAAAGATTTAAAGACGTCAGAATTATCAATGGTTATGGCCCTACAGAAGGAACGGTATTATTATCAGCAATAGATGTAACAGAAGAAATGTTAAATGATGAAAGATCTATTCCAATTGGATATCCAATGGAAGGTGGAATATTAAAAGTTGTAGATGAAAAAAATAATGAAGTTAAAGAGGGAGAAAAAGGTGAGATATTAGCTTTAGGGAAAAGTATAAGTAAAGGATATTTTAATAATGAAGAAATGACCAACAAAGTTTTCTTTAATGAAGTAGTAAAGGGAGAAGAATTAAGAGGATATAGAACTGGTGATATAGCATACTATGACAACGGAGTATTATACTATTGTGGAAGAAAAGATTTTCAAATTAAATTAAATGGTTTTAGAATTGAAATAGAAGATATAGAAAATAATCTTAGAAAAGTATCTAATGTAAGCAATTGTGTTGTTTTACCAGTTTTTAAAGAAGAAAAAATATCACACTTAGCTTCTTTTGTAACATTAAAAGAAGACAATGGATTAAGTAGTTTAAAAAATTCAATAATAATAAAGGATGAGTTAAAGAAATATATACCATCATATATGATTCCTAGAAATATAAAAGTAATAAAAGAATTCCCTATAAATATTAATGGAAAAATAGACAGAAAAAAACTTATGGAGGAATTTAAGTAATGAAATTAGCACAATATGGAGATTACTTATATTTATATATATTACTTTTATCCTTTATACCAGCAATAGTATTAGGAATTAAAGGTAAAAATATTAAATACTATGGCATTTTAATATCAATACTTATGGTGGGGTTAATAATTGGAACTGGTAAGTATTATATGATTTTATTTATTATGTTCATTATTGGTGAATTTACATTAATATATTCTTATTTATTTATAAGAAGAAAAACAGATAATAAAATAATATTTTATTTAGCTTTACTAGCATCTATGTTACCAGTAATAATTACTAAGGCATCAGTTCTTACAAAGTTTGGGCCAATAGGATTTATAGGATTATCCTACTTGAACTTTAAAGCAATACAAATGATTATAGAAATATATGATGGAGCAATAAAAGAAGTTAAATTTTTTACATTAGTATATTTTATTATTTTCTTCCCAACTTTAAGTTCAGGACCAATAGATAGATATAGAAGATTTGAAGAAGATTTAAACAAAACTATAGCTAAAGATGATTATTTAAATAATTATTTATATATAGGAATTAGAAAAATAATTATAGGCTTAGGATATAAGTTTGTTTTAGCATATTTAATTAATACTATGTGGATGAGTAAGATTCCAGCAGATATTACATTTATAAATGGATTAAACTATATGTATGCTTATAGTATGTATTTATTCTTTGATTTTGCAGGATATAGTTCTTTGGCAGTTGGGACAAGCTATATATTAGGAATAAAGACACCAGATAACTTTAATAAACCATTCTTAAGTAAAGATATGAAGGAATTCTGGACAAGATGGCATATATCATTATCAAAATGGTTTGGAGATTATATATATTCAAGAATTGTATTAAATTCTATGAGAAAAAAAGTATTTAAGAGCAGATTTACAGCTTCCCATGTAGCACAAATAACTACTATGTTAGTAATGGGGATATGGCATGGAATAAGCACATTTTATATTATTTATGGATTATATCAAGGAATAGTTTTAGTATTAACAGATATAATTCAAAGAAAGTGGAAGTATTATAAGAAGCACAAGAAAGAAAAATGGTTCCAATATGTACAAATTGCAGTTAATTTCAATGTAGCATGCTTTGGGTTATTTATATTTTCAGGATGGCTTTTTAGATAATAAATAGAGGAGGAATAAATATGTTAGAAAAAGTATTAGATATTTTTGAAGAAGTAACAGGAACAGATGAAATAAGAGAGGATTTAGACTTAGATTTATTCGAAGCAGGATTACTAGATTCACTAGGAATAATTGAAGTTCTACTAAAAATAGAAGAAGTATTCGATATAAAACTTCAACCAACAGACCTAGAAAAAAGCGATATGGCAACAGCAAATAACTTAGTTGCATACTTAGAAAAATATAAAACTATGAAAAAAGCATAAAAAGAAATGAAAAAATTAAAGAATGAAAGAATAAATGAGAAAACTCCCGAAAGGGAGTTTTCACCACAATTATGCATTACGCATTATTCATTCTTCATTAGCACGAAGTGCTCAATTGCCTTAGCAACTCCAGAATTATTATTACTATCTGTTACATAGTCAGCTTCTTTCTTAACTATGTCTAGTCCATTGCCCATGGCAACACCAATGCCTGCGTATTTAATCATAGATAGGTCATTTTCAGAATCGCCTAAGCACATAACTTCACTAGGTTTCAAATTTAATGTTTCTGCTAAGTATTTAACTGCTTTACCCTTAGATATTGTTCCATTAATAACTTCAAAGTTATCATTTCCAGAACTAACTATATGAAGCTTATCACCAAAGGTTTCCTTTAATTCCTTTTTAGCTGCCCAGAGATTATCCTTATTTTCATCTTCTTCAATAACTATACTTTTTAATATAGTACCTTTAAAGTTTTTAAGAGTAGTAGGAAGATCAAGTTCATCTATTAAGAATTTAACTCTCTTTTCCTCTGGCAAATCTTTATTCATAATGCTATAAGCATGAGTCTCAGGAATTTGATTTTCTCTAATAAGAGTATCCCAACTATTAAAATTTGCTGATAATCCATATTTTTTCACTATATTATATATTTCAAGGGCAGTTTCAATAGGTAAAGGAGTTTCTATTACAGTATCATCTTTATAATTAGTCTTTATATAAGCTCCATTAGAAGCAAGTACAGCAGTATCTATACCAATTAACTCAGAATAGTATTTAGCAGAACAAAATAATCTCCCAGTAGAGATTGCTATTGTAACACCAAGGTCCTTTGCTTTTCTTAGGGCTTCTTTATTTCTTTCACTTACTACATGATTACTATCTAATAATGTCCCATCCATATCTATACATATTAATTTAATTTTATTTTCCAAATCTATACCTCCAAAAGAAAATAATTATCATTACAACTAGTATAATCCAAAAACACAAAAATAAAAACCAATCTAACCTTAAATATTAATTTAATGTCAAAAATTGCGATAAAAAAGAATAGATAGCAGAACATATGTTTGGTATAATTAAATTGAAAATATAGAAAGGGGGAAGGGCTGTTGCCCAATTATTATGGAAAACTTAATCATTAAAGCAAAACAAGGAGACAAAGGTGCCTTGGAAGAAATATTAAGAAAGTTTCAACCTCTTATTAATAATACAGCTATGAGATTCTATATTTATGGTTACGAAAATGAAGATATAAAACAATTAGCTGTGCTGGCAATAATTAAAGCTATAGAAAAGTTTGATATATCTTTAAGTAATTCATTTCCAAGTTATGTGAAAGAGACAGTAAGAAATACTATTTATAAAGAAATAGATAAAGCTGAAAAAGTGTATTTTAAAGGTAAAATATCCAAGGAGATTGCAACCTTTATAGACATTAAAGATATAGTAGATGAGAACACTAATATACAAGAAGACTATATTAAAAAAGAAGGAAGAGAAGATTTAGAAATAGCTATAAGCTTATTAAAAGAAGAAGAGAGATTTTTACTTAAGGAACTTTATGTTGAAAATAAAACCCTAAAGGAATACGCTGAAGAAAAGAATATAGAATATCATAATGCTAGATATGCTAAAGAAAAGATTATTAAAAAATTGAAAAATACTTTACGTAACAACTAATTTGTAATTAAAGAGCTGCTTATGCAGCTCTAAATATAAATTAGAAAAGCTTATAATATATTTATCTTTTTAATGACGCTTATTTAAAGCATATAAGAGCTCATCATGAAAAATAGAGTTAGTAATTTCCTTTTAATATCTACATTTTCATCAATAAAAATTGAGAAAGTTAATGAAAGAAATTATAATAAAAGGAGAATAATAATATTTTAATAATGGGGGAACAATATGCTGAAAAATTTTATAGACTATAATTTATATTTATTTAAAATAAAGAGAATAGAAGTAATAATAGTTATAATAGATTTATTACTATTCATTACATCAACTTATACATTAATAAGCAGTTGGGATGAGTTATTTATTGAAAATAACAACGGTAAAGCAATAATATTTGTTCTCTTAGGAACTATAATAAAATTTATATATGATTTATATAATATTATTTCAGAAATAAAAGACAGTATGGATTTAAGATACGGATATATAAAGTCAGATATTCAGGAAAAAATATATAATGAAGTGAAAATAGAAAATAGCTTAACTAGTGATTATATAATAGAAGATATCTATCTTCCTTCAGGGAAAAAAGAAAGAGTAGTTCGAAGCAGGAGTTTAGACAACTATATAAGAGAAGGAAATTTTGAACTATTAGAATCTCGAAATATGGAGAGGAATATAAATAAGTTTATAAAAGAAAATAAGGAGGATTTACTTCCATTTTTAAAGTTCAATTATAGGCTTTCTAATTTCTATGGAAAGATGTTTTTTAATGAGAAAAAATTATGTATTTCCAAAGATATAGTGATAAATCCTAATGAGAAAAAGGTTTATTGTCACAAAGGAACGTATTACGATACATATTTAACTAATATAATTTCAGGAAAAGAATTAAGATCTAATGAAGATAATAAATTAATTGCATCAGCTGAAGATTTTATGCCAGTAATAAAAAAGAATGATGAATATTATTTAAAGGATATTACATCATCTGTTATGAATAACGAAATTGGTATAAGTACAGTAGCTATTACTAGTGATAATTATTTAGTGATTTGGACACAAAATAGAGTGGCTCAATCTAGTGCTGGACTTTTAGTACCAACAGGAAGTGGCTCATGTGATTGGTCAGATATTAGAGGAAAAAGTTTTACTGATACTATAGTTTATGCAATGAATAGGGAACTTTGGGAAGAAAATGGAGGGAAATTATTATGCAAATCTCCAGAAGAAATTGGAGAAACTAAGATTTTAGGAACCTTCAGATGGATTAATAAAGGTGGGAAATCAGAGTTCGTTGGACTTACTAAGGTTAATAGAGATTTAATATCCTTTGCTCAAAATAAAAAAGAAGTTTTCGATAGAGAAGAATACTTAATAAATAGCGCTGATGATTTAATAAACAAGATAGATGATTTATTAAAAAAAGATAATATATCAGTACCACTTTATGTTAATTTACAAGTAATTAGAGAATATGCTAGATATAATAAAGATGAAATTGAGGAACTTTTAAAGAAAAAAGTATAGACATAAAAAAATATATTTTACATTAAACCTTATTTTATAAAGAGTAAAATTTCAGCTTCATGCTTAACTTTTACTCTTTATATTTTTAACACAAATTAAAATATTAAATCTTAATTATATTCCTTTAAAATAATCTTAAGCTTAGTTAAAGCCCTTTTCTTTAAACAAGAACAATAATAATAATCCTTATTCCTAAGCTTTGAATACCGAGAAAGGTTTGAAGTTTCATTTTTAATATATAAAAAATTAATAATATCCCTTTCCTCATAGTCAAGTTTATTTAAGGCAGCATTAATTTCACTATAAACAATAGAATTAGTAACATCCTGTTCTATATCTATACATTCATCAATTATACTATCAGCTACCTCAATATCAGGAGCATTATAAAGAGGTAAATTCAAACTCATTTCATCATTATACTTTGCTTCACTTCTTATAAGACTTACATATCCATTTTTTATACTCCAAAGGGCATATGAACTAAAACCACTACTAGGTCTAGATAAATCAAATAGATTTATAGCTTTTATTAAATGGATAATTCCTATTTGAATTAAATCTTCAAAAGTCCTATTTTTTAAAAATACTTTTTTACTTTCTTTAATTATTAAAGGATAGTACATCTTAATTATTTCTTCTTTTGCAGCATTATCATTATTTTTTGCTTTTCTTATTAGATCTTCCATAAGCTATCACTCCTAACATATTATTCATAAAGTAAGTACCTATTTATAATTAGAATTGAGAATTTATATGAAAAAAAGTTAGACATAATAAAAATTTTTACTGGCTTTTTCAAAGTAAAAATTTAAAGTGAATATATTTTGAATTAAAGCTTCATTAAAAATGCTTAAAATTAACTTAATATTTCAAAGTGTGTCTTTATTTCTTTACAGAATTTTCACAAATGGTAAAATATGAATTTTTTATGTAAAATAATGTAGCACGAAAATATTAGCCAAATTAGGAAAAAAGTCCTATAATTAATTTTGCCGAAAAAATTAAAGTCAGGGGTGAAAATATTATGTTTGCTAGCCTAATTTTAAAGGAATTAATCGTGGAGAATGAATTTAATGTAATTAATTTATTAGAAAAAGTTGAAAGACTAAGTAAATATGGAATTACACGATTAATAATTGCTCCATTTTATTATGATGAAGAATCTAAAAGTTCTATAGAGGAAGTTAAATTAGTAGTAGAAGATTTAAATTTATATTTAAGTGAAAAAGCCTTAAATTTAAAGCTTTATCCTGCAAATATAATAAGGGACAACTTTGATAATATTAAAGATTTTGTTGAGGGGAAAATAGGCAGTATAAATGATAATAAATACGTTTTATTAAGCCCAGATGAAAGCAATACAATAAAAGAATTAGTAGAAATCATATATGAATTTAACTTAAGAGATTATACTCCAATTATATTTGGACCAGAAAAAATTAAAGAAATAACAGATGATAGCAAAAACATAAATAAATTATTAAAGGAAAATTGCTTATTACAGTTAGATTTAGGAAGTATAAATGGGGAGTATGGGAAAAAGGTATTAAAAACAGCTAAAGATTTAAAGAAAAAAGATGTTTATAGCTTTATAGGTTTTGAAGATGATGTAAAGAAAGAGTATATTAACAAAGAGGTTGAAGGGATTAGTAAAAAGGGACTATTCGCATTAACTAAAAATGGGGAAGTTAGCAAAAGAATAAAGGTTAAAAAGAAGATATTTGGAAGATTTTAGCCTAAAACTAAAAAATTATAGTATCAGAATATATATATATTAAAAAAAATAAATTTTTTATTTAGTTAATATTATAAAAATGTTAATTCAATTAAAATTTATATTTAAATATCACCTTGTTTATAGAAATAGTAGTAATTTTAATTGTTACACAATGCTAAATTGTCACATTATGCCGATAAATTTTGAAAAATTATTAAAATATTGTGATATAATGTTTTATATAATTAAAAGCAATAGTAATTATTATAGAACAAAATGTTCATATTAAATATATATAACTATGAAACTATATATTTAATTTTTTAACTAAGGCTTATTGGACATTATTAGTATTTGATAGGAGGAAAAAAGTTGGAAGAGCAAGTGATAAGGTTAGATGAGTTATTTGAAGCTCTTAAAAAAAGGTGGCTAATGATACTTTCAATTACATTAATAGCAACAATATTATCAGCAGCATTAAGTTTTTTTGTAATCAAACCTCAATATGAAGCAAGTACAAAAGTTTTTATTGGTAAGGATGAAAGTGATAGTCAAGCTTATAGTCAAAATGATGTACTTATGTATCAAAAACTTATGAAGACATATTCTGAAGCAATAAAAACAAAAGATTTAATTTCTAGGGGATTAAGAGGGACTAGCATTAATTTAGAACCTAATGAAGTTCTAAATAATTTAACAGTAGTAACAGTAGCAGATACTCAAATATTACAAATTAAATATAAGAGTAGGAATCCGCAAGAAGCTAAGGCTATTATAGAAGGGGTTTCAGATGAATTTATAAAAACCTCTAAGGAATTAGTTCCTAATGGTAATATAAAAATTATAGAAGCAGTAGAGCTTCCAGAAAATCCAGTAAGTCCAAATAAAAAGATGAATATTGCAATAGCATTTTTATTAGGATTAATGGTTGGAGTTGGATTAGCATTTTTATTAGAATTCTTAGATAATACATTTAAAAATAAGGATCAATTAGAAAGAGAATTCCAAATTCCTGTAATTGGATCAATACCTACAGTAAAGGAGCCTTAGGAGAAGTTATGTTTATAGTTGAAAAAGAACCTAAATCTATAGCTGCAGAAAGCTATAGAACATTAAGAACAAATATACAATATTCCTCCTTCGATAAGGAATATAGAATAATAGTTGTAACTAGTTCAGAGCCAGGAGAAGGAAAGTCTACTACATCAGGAAATTTAGCTTTATGCATGGCTCAAGGAGATAAAAAAGTTGCCTTAATAGATTGTGATTTAAGAAAACCAAGCTTACATAAAAAGTTCAAGGTTTCTAATCTAGTTGGTTTATCAGATGTAATTATAGGTAAGACAGATTTAGCAACAGCTGTTCATAGGTATAATAAAAATTTAGTTTTACTAACATCAGGGAAAATACCTCCAAATCCATCTGAAATGCTTTCATCAAAAACTATGGAGAAATTATTAGAATCATTAAAGGAAACCTTTGATTATATAATTTTAGATACTCCACCAGTACAAGCAGTTACAGATTCACAAATTTTATCCACTAAGGCAGATGGAACTATATTAGTGGTTAAGGCTGAAAGAACCAAAAAGGATTCAGTTGAAAATGCAGTTAATCTTTTAAAAAAGGTAAATGCAAATATTATAGGAACAGTTTTAAATGGAATAGACGTAAGTAGAAACAAATACTACTACTATTATGGAGAAAAGTAAATAAATATAATATTTCTTGCTCCGTCGCAAGCTCCAAGTCGCCGAAACATTATATTTATTTACTCAGAAGTGAAGGAATAAACTCCTCCAAAGTCGGAGTTTAGAAGCGTAGTGAATAATGCATAATTAAGGTGAAAACTCATTGGGAGTTTTAAGAAATGAAGAATGTAAAATGTAAAATGTAGAATTGAGGAATAAATTCTTCCTTCGTCAGAATTTAGAAAAAATGAAAGAATGAAGGATAGTTTTAAGTAGTAACAGTTAAAATATATAAAATTTGGGTAATAATAGAATTTAAAATGTGTAAATTGAATATAAATTAAACGAAGGAGTGGGTGGTGCTATGGTAGATCTGCATTCTCATTTGATTTGGGCCATTGATGATGGTTCTAAGTCTAGGGAGATGACAATAAATATGTTAAGGCAGGCAGTAGAGGGTGGCACTAAGAAATTAGTGCTGACACCACATTACATGCCAGGACATTATGAAGTGCCTAATATTAAAGTAAAGGAAAGAAGGAAAGATATAGAGCTTTTAGTTAAAGAGCTTGATTTAGACCTAGAGATTTATTGTGGACAAGAAGTTTATTTTAATGAAAAAATTTTAGATAACTTTGAAGATAAGCTTATTGGCACAATTAATGATTCTAGATATATGCTAATTGAGTTTAATATGAGAAGCTTTTCTATTAAAGAAGTTACTGAGATTTTATATGAGCTACAGATAAAAGGAATTGTGCCTGTTATTGCACATCCAGAAAGATATATTAAGTTTATAAAAAATCCTTCTTTAATAAATGAGTTTGTTAAAGAAGGATTTCTATTTCAATTAAATATAGGAAGTATAACTGGAGAGTTTGGAAAAGAGGTTAAGAAAACAGCAGAGCTTTTCTTGAAGAATAGAATCTATAGCTTTTTTGGTTCTGATGCCCATAGGGATGAGAAGAGAAATCCTAATATGGTAGAGGGAATTGAAATTTTAAAAGCTATAAATAAAAAGTATTTTAACTACTTAAGAATATCAGGAGAAGAACTTTTAGATAATAAAGAAATTAAATTTATGGGGAATTTAATAAAAGAGAAAAAGGGATTATTAGGAATATTTAAAAGATAAAATTCTTTCAAGAAAAGTGGGTGAATAAATGAAGGAATTAGGTAAGTACAGAAAATATTTTTTAGTTTTTATAGATGGAATACTTATAAATCTATCTTATATAATAGCTATTTATTTTAGATATGAGTATGGAGTATTTAAAGACTTAGTAAAGGATTATGAAAAAGTAGCTATAATTTTTACAGCTATATATTTAATAAGTTTTTATTTCTTTAAATTATATGAAAGCATATGGAATTATGCAAGTATAGATGAATTTGTCTTAGTTATAGGGGCTTGTATTACAGGAAATATATTAGCTAGTATAAGTGCAATATTATTAAAAACAGATTTTTCCTATGCAGTAAGTATATTATCAGGAATATTTGTAATCTTATCGGTAGTTGGTTTTAGAGTTTCCTTTAGGATATATAGTAGGTTTACAAGTATTTTAGATATTAAATCCAATTCAATTAATTTAAAAAGGACATTAATTATAGGGGCTGGGGAAGCATCAATTTTAGTAATTAAGGAAATGAAGAATAATAAAAGCAGTGAATATATTCCAATAGCACTAATTGATGATAACAAATATAAAGTTGGAAAAACAATTTTAGGTATAAAAGTTGAGGGTACTAGAAAAGACATAGTTAAGGTATGTAAAGAAAAAGAAATAGAAAATATTATATTTGCAGCACCTTCTATGAATGAAGATGATAAAAAGGAAATACTTGATATTTGTAAAAAGACAGATTGCAAGGTTCAAATGATACCAAGTATTTATTCAGTAATAGATGGAAAAGTATCTTTAAGTCAAATTAAAGATGTTGAAATTGAAGATTTATTGGGAAGAGATCCTATTGAGTTAGAAATGAAAGGGATTTCCCGTTATATAAAAGATAAAACAGTGCTAGTTACAGGTGGAGGAGGCTCTATTGGGTCAGAACTTTGTAGGCAAATTTCAAAATTCAATCCACATAGATTAATAATTTTCGATATATATGAAAACAATGCTTATGATATACAGAATGAACTTAAGTATAAATACCCTAATTTGAATTTATTAGTTTTAATAGGTTCAGTTAGAGATAAAAAAAGGTTAGAACAAGTTTTTAACACATACAATCCAAATATAGTTTTTCATGCAGCAGCCCATAAACATGTTCCACTTATGGAAGATAGTCCTATGGAGGCAATAAAGAATAATGTTTTTGGAACATTCAATGTAGTTCAGTGTGCAGATAAGTATAACTCTGAAAGATTTGTATTAATTTCAACAGATAAGGCAGTTAATCCTACTAATGTAATGGGAGCAACTAAGAGAATCTGTGAAATGATAATACAATCCTATGATAAAATAAGCAAAACTAAATTTGTAGCAGTAAGATTTGGAAATGTGTTAGGAAGTAATGGTTCAGTAATCCCATTATTCAAAAAGCAAATTTTAAGGGGAGGCCCAGTAACAGTTACAGATAAGAATATAATTAGATATTTTATGACTATACCAGAAGCTTCACAGTTAGTTCTCCAAGCAGGTGCCTTTGCAAATGGAGGAGAAATATTTGTTTTAGATATGGGAGAGCCAGTGAAAATATATGATTTAGCCTATGATTTAATAAGGCTTTCAGGCTATGAGCCAAATAAAGATATAAAAATTGAAATAACAGGCCTTAGACCAGGAGAAAAGCTTTATGAAGAACTATTAATGAGTGAAGAAGGCCTTATAAATACTAAACATAAAAAAATATTTATAGGTCAACCAACCTTTACTGATATAAATATCTTAAAGGAAAAGCTAGGGGATCTTAGGTCAATCATAGAAAAGGATGATATTGATGAATTAATTTCTAAAATTGAAGAAATAGTACCAACCTACAAAAAAAAGATAAATGAGGTTGCGATTACTGTTTAAAGTATATAGAAAAGAGATGAATAATAATGAGTAATTTACTTATAATTGGTGCTGGCGGACATGGAAAAGTTGTTGTTGAAGCAGCTGAACTAGAAAACAAGTATGAGGAAATATCTTTTCTAGATGATAATAAAGAAATAGATAAAATATACAACTTCCCTATAGTTGGGAAGATAGATGAATATAAAAAATTCAAAGATAAATATAAATATGCCTTTGTAGCTATTGGAAATAATAAAGCTAGATTAAAGCTAATAGAGGAACTTATAAAAGAAGGATTTATAGTACCAAAGATAATACATCCTAGAGCAACTGTTAGTAAATATAGCAAAATTGATGCAGGAACAGTTGTATTATCAGGATCAATAGTGAATGTAAATTCCCATATAGGTAAAGGATGCATCTTAAATATTAATTCAACTATAGATCACGATTCTATTATAGAAGATGGAGTGCATATTTCATCAGGAGCTGTTATTAGAAGTATGGTAAAAATAGGGGAATTATCTACCATAAAAGCAGGTGCATGTATTACTCAAGGAAAAACAGTAGAAAAAAACACAATTATTAATCCAGGGACAGTAATATAAATAAATTTTATGAGGGGTTGAAATAATGCAAAGAATATTTGATATATTTATTAGTTTGATTTTATTGGTAGTATTATCACCAATATTTATAATAGTAGCAATATGCATAAAGTTAAATTCTAAAGGACCAGTATTTTTTAAACAGCAGAGAATTGGAAAAAATAATGAGCTATTTAAATTTTATAAATTTAGAACTATGAAAGTTGGAACACCTAATGTGGCAACAGATAAATTAAAGGATTCAAAAAGCTACCAAACAGCAGTAGGCAAGGTTTTAAGAAAAACAAGTTTAGATGAATTACCTCAATTAATTAATATTATTAAAGGTGATATGACCTTCGTGGGACCAAGACCAGCTTTATATAATCAATATAATTTAAAAGAGTTAAGAACAAAGGCTGGAGTTCATACTCTTTTACCAGGTATAACAGGGTGGGCTCAAATTAATGGTAGGGATCATAATGATGATGCTCAAAAAACATATTTAGATAAATATTATTTAGATCATAAATCAATTAATTTAGATATTAAGATATTATTTTTAACTGTATTTAAGGTATTAAAAGCAGAAGGAGTAATTGAAGGTGCAAATCATAAAAATTCCGATAAGAGAAATGAAGAAGCTAGCGCTTAAAAGATAAATTCTTAAGAGAGGTGACACTTGATTGAAAAAAATATTAATAACTGGAGCTAATAGCTATATTGGAACAAGCTTTGAAAAGTGGTTAGAACAGTGGCCTAATGAATATAGGGTTCATACTATTGATATGGTAGATGGAAGTTGGAAGGAAAAATCCTTTAAAGAGTATGATGTAGTCTTTCATGTAGCAGGAATTGCTCATGTATCTACTGATCCTAAAATGGAAGATTTATATTATAAGGTTAATAGAGATTTAACTATAGAAACAGCTAAAAAGGCAAAAGCAAATGGAGTTAAACAATTTATTTTTATGAGTAGTATTATAGTTTACGGTGATAGTAGTCATATTAATAAAAAAAGAGTAATAGATAAAAATACAGTTCCAGAGCCAAGTAACTTCTATGGAAATAGTAAATTACAAGCAGAAGAAGGAATATTAAAATTGCAAGATGATAACTTTAATATAGTAGTTTTAAGACCTCCAATGATATATGGTAAAGGCTCTAAGGGGAATTATCAGTTGCTTTCAAAAGTAGCTAAGAAATCACCTATCTTTCCTAATATAGAAAATGAGAGAAGTATGCTACATATAGACAACCTATGTGAGTTTATTAGACTTATGATTCAAAATAATGAAAAGGGAGTATTTTTCCCACAAAATAAGGAATATGTAAAAACTTCTGAATTAGTTAGTTTAATTGCTGAAGCTAATGGTAAAAAGATAATAGAAATAAAAATTTTTAATCCTGTATTAAGACTAATGGGAAATTATGTAGGAGCAGTAAATAAGGCTTTTGGAAGTTTAGTTTATGAAAAAAATATGAGTGATTATAGAGATAATTATAGAGTTGTAGATTTTAGAAAGTCAGTAAGCATTACAGAAAGGGTTTAAAAATGAAGGATAAAAATCTAAAAAAACATATTTTAGTTATTTCACAATATTTTTATCCAGAACAATTTAGAATAAATGATATTTGTGTAGAATGGGTAAAAAGGGGATATAAAGTGACAGTTATTACTGGCATCCCAAACTATCCTAAGGGCGATTTTTATGAGGGGTATGGAATATTCAAAAGAAAAAAAGAAGTATTTGAGGGCATAGAAGTAGTCAGAATACCAATTATACCAAGAGGAAAAAATCCAATAATGCTTTCACTTAACTATTTATCATTCGTTATTTCAGGATTTATATGGAGTATATTTACTAAAGTTAAAGCAGATATGCTCTTTATATATGAAGTATCACCTATGACGCAAGCTTTGCCTGGGGTTTGGTATTCTAAAAAAATGAAAATTCCTTGCTACTTATATGTAACGGATCTTTGGCCAGATAATGTTGAAATAGTAACTGGTATAAAGAATAAATTCATTATTGGAAGTATAGGAAAAATGGTTGACTATATTTATAAAAACTGCAATAGAATATTTACTTCTTCTAAAAGCTTTATAGATTCAATAAAAGAAAGAGGAATAAGTGAGAAGATTCTAGAATATTGGCCACAATATGCTGAAGATTTTTACGAACCAATTTCTAAAGAGAATATAAAGTTTAATGAGATACTTAAGGATGGAAAATTTAATATAATTTTTGCTGGGAACATTGGAGTAGCACAAGGATTAGATATATTACCGAAAGCAGCACAAATATTGAAAGATAAAAAAATTAATGTAAGATTCAATATAGTTGGGGATGGTAGATTTAAAAGAAGTTTAATTAATATGGTTAATGATAATAATTTGGAAAGTATGTTTAATTTCATAGATAAACAGCCTGCACATAGAATTCCAGATTTAATGAGTCTTTGTGATGCAGCATTAATATGCTTATCAAAAAGTAAAGTATTCTCTATAACTTTACCAGCAAAAACACAATCATGTTTAGCTTGTGGCATTCCCATAATTGTATCTGCAGATGGTGAAATTCAAAAAGTGATAGCAGAAGCAAAAGCAGGATTATGTAGTAACTCAGGAGATTATTATATGTTAGCTGATAAAATAGAAGAACTAATATCAAAAACAAATTATGAACTCATGGAAATGAGAAAGAACGCTATAAAGTATAGTAATGATAAATTTAATAAAGAAAAATTATTAAGTAGAATGGATGAAATTTTTAATAGTAGATAGATATTAAAAGATATGGAGTTGAAATGTATGTTTAAGAATAAAGTATTATTAATAACAGGTGGAACAGGATCATTTGGGAATGCTGTATTAGATAGATTTTTAAATACAGATATTAAAGAAATACGTATTTTTTCTAGAGATGAGAAGAAACAAGATGATATGAGAAAACTTTACAAGAACGATAAGATAAAGTTTCATATTGGAGATGTTAGAGATTTAGCTAGTATAAAAAATGCTATGTATGGGGTAGATTATGTATTTCATGCAGCAGCTTTAAAACAAGTACCATCATGTGAATTTTTCCCATTGGAAGCTGTAAAAACAAATATAGTAGGTACAGACAATGTCTTAACTGCGGCTATTGAATATGGAGTCAAGAAAGTTATATGCTTATCAACAGATAAGGCTGCATATCCAATTAATGCTATGGGAATATCAAAGGCCATGATGGAAAAAGTATTTGTGGCCAAGTCTAGGACTGTTTCAGAGGAACAGACAATAATATGTGGAACAAGATATGGAAATGTTATGGCATCTCGTGGCTCTGTTATCCCATTATTTATTGAACAAATAAAAAATGGACAACATCTTACTGTAACTAATCCTGAAATGACAAGATATTTAATGAGTTTAGAGGAAGCAGTAGAATTGGTTATATTTGCATTTAAGAATGCTCAAGCAGGAGACATAATGGTTCAAAAATCACCTGCTTCAACAATTGGAGATTTGGCACAAGCAATAAAGGAATTATTTGATGTAGATAATGAAATAAAGGTAATAGGAACTAGGCATGGTGAAAAATTATATGAAACATTATTAACTAGAGAAGAATATTTAAATGCAGAAGATATGGGCGATTTCTTTAGAGTTCCTGCTGACAAAAGAGATTTAAATTATGATAAGTATTTTGAATTAGGTAATGAAAAATTATCTATAGATAAAGAGTATAACTCACATAATACAAAAATACTAAATATATCTGAAATTAAGGAAAAGTTATTGGAACTTGATTATATAAAAAAAGAGTTAGAAATATGGCAAACAATGAAAGAAGCTGCTATTACTAAGTAGCATAATGGAGGGAAAAATGAAGTTTTTAATATTAGGTGCAACAGGAATGGCTGGTCATACAATAGCAATATATTTACAAGAACAAGGACATGATGTTACAGCATTTTCAAAGAATAAGTTTCCATATTGTAAGAATATTAATGGAGATGCTACAGATAGAGATTTATTAAGAGATGTTTTAATTAAAAACAATTATGATGTGGTTGTAAATTGTATTGGAGTTTTAAATACAGACTGTGATAGAGAACCATCGAGGGCAGTTTATTTAAATAGTTATTTACCACATTTTCTAGCAGATACATTACAAAATACTAGTATAAAGCTTATTCATATGAGTACAGATTGTGTTTTCTCTGGAAAGTTAGGATCTTATGATGAAAATAGTTTTAAAGATGGTGAAACTTTCTATGATAGAACAAAAGCATTAGGAGAGGTTGTAGATTCTAAAAACTTAACTTTTAGAAACTCTATTATTGGTCCAGATATAAAGGAAAATGGCATTGGCTTATTTAATTGGTTTATGAAACAAAATGGAACTATTAATGGATATACAAAGGCAATATGGACTGGCGTTACAACATTAACTCTTGCAAAAGCTATGGAAAAGGCTGCAACAGAAAACTTAACTGGATTATACAATCTTGTAAACAATGATAGTATAACTAAATTTGACCTTTTAAAATTGTTTAATAAGCATATAAGAAATAGTTCTCTTACTATAGAACCAAATGAGAGTGTAAATTTAAATAAATCACTTATTAATACAAGAAAAGACTTTTCTTTTATAGTTCCAAGCTATGAAGATATGGTAATAGAAATGAAAGAATGGATTTATAATCATAAGGAAGTATATCCACACTATTTTAAATAAGGAGTGACAGTTTTGAGTAAATTAAGATTGATGACTATTGTAGGTACTCGTCCAGAAATAATAAAATTATCAGAAACAATAAAAAAATGTGATAAATATTTTGAACATATTTTAGTTCATACAGGCCAAAATTATGACTATACATTAAATGAAGTTTTTTTTGAAGAGTTAGGAATTAGAGAGCCAGATTATTACCTAAATGTTGTAGGAGATAATCTAGGACAAACTATGGGGAATGTAATATCAAAATCATATGATTTAATGAATAATTTAAAACCAGATGCAATACTTGTATTAGGTGATACAAATTCATGCCTTAGTGTAATATCAGCAAAGAGATTAAAAATTCCAATATTCCATATGGAGGCAGGAAACAGGTGCTTTGATGAAAATTTACCAGAAGAAATTAATAGAAGAATTGTAGATCATACAAGTGATGTTAACTTATGTTATACAGAACATGCAAGAAGATACCTAAATAATGAGGGAGTAAATAGAGAAAGAACATATGTAGTTGGTTCCCCTATGGCTGAAGTTTTTAAATCAAATATAGAAAAGATAAATGAAAGTAATGTTATTGAAAGATTAGGATTAGAAAGTAAAAAGTATATTATATTATCAGCACATCGTGAAGAAAATATTGATAATGAGAAAAACTTTTTTGAACTAATGAATGCAATTAATGCACTAGCTGAAATTTATGATATGCCAGTTATCTATAGTATGCATCCTAGAAGCAAGAGATTTATTAGTGAAAGAGATTTTAAATTTCATCCGAATGTAAGAACATTACAACCTTTTGGATTCTCAGATTACAATAAGCTTCAAAAGAATTCATTTTGTGTAGTTTCCGATAGTGGAACTGTAGCAGAAGAAGCTTCATATTTCAAGTTCCCAGCAGTTTCAATAAGAACAAGTACTGAAAGACCAGAAGCAATTGATAAGGGAAACTTTATAGTTGGAAGTATTACAGCTGAACAAGTATTACAAGCAGTTGAGATTGTTACACAAATGAACATAAATAATGAATTTGGAGTTAATGTTCCTGATTATATTGATGAAAATGTTAGTACTAAAATTGTTAAAATAATTCAAAGTTATACAAGTTTAGTTAATAGAATGGTGTGGAGAAAACAATGAGAATAATGGTATTTGATGTTCCAGCTGAAAATGGAGGAGCATTATCTGTTTTATTAGAATTTTATAATAAGTTCAAATTAGATGGGGAAAATGAATATATTTTTGTTTTAAGTAAGGCTGAGTTAAGTGAAACTAAAAATATAAGAGTTTTATATTACCCATGGATAAAAAAAAGTTGGATTCATAGGCTTTATTTTGATAATTTTATTGCACCTAAATTGATAAAAAAAAATAATGTTGATAAAGTATTTTCATTACAGAACGTAATTATACCACATACTAAAATAGAACAAACTTTATATGTTCATAATGCAATTCCATTTTCAGAATATAAGTTTAAATTTGTAGAAAATAAGTTGCTATGGGTATATCAGAATATTATAGGTAAGAATATTTTTAAATCAATTAAAAATGCAAATAAAGTTATTGTACAAACTCAATGGATGAAAAATAAGTGCATAGATAAAACGAAAAAGAATCCTAATGATATACAAGTTATGCTTCCTAAAATAAATATTGAAGTAAAAAATTATTTTATAGAAACGAAAGAAAGTTTGTCTACATTTTTTTATCCAGCTAGTGGTGTTGAATTTAAAAATCATAAAGTAATTGTGGATGCTTGTTTAGAATTGAAAAAGAAAAATATAAATAATTACAAGGTTTTATTTACTTTAAATGGAAATGAGAACAAAGGTATAGAATTATTATACAAAATAATTAAGGAAAATGAATTGCCAATAGAATTTATTGGATATATATCTAAGGAAAGAGTGCTTGATTATTATTCAAAATCTGTATTAATATTTCCATCATATATAGAAACAGTTGGACTACCTTTAATTGAAGCAAGTTTGCATAAGACACATATATTAGTTGCTAATTGCGAATATGCAATTGAGATATTGAATGGATATAAGAAAGCACTTTTTTTTAATCCATTTGATTATTTAGGGTTATCACAAACCATAAATCAGATAGTTAATATTAAATATAATAAGTGATTTAAGGAGAATAAAATGATAAAACCTTTTGGATTAATATTAATTGGATATATTATTAAGAAAATATTTTTGAATAAAACTTTGGATTTTAAAAAAATGTTTAATGAGTTTATTAGTTTAACTATAATTTTAGAATTATTTATTAATGTTGGATATATGATAAGAATTGGTGAATATGAATTTTTATATAATGAATTTTTCTTAGTTATATTATTAATAATTAGCATAATAATTATTGTAAGGGATAGGAAAAGTATAAAGATATATTATTCCATGATTATATATACTACTTCATTGATAATTACAGAACTGTTATTAGCTATGAATCCTATAAATGATTTAATATATAGAAATGGCCTTTATATAAAACCGCAATTCTCATATTATTCTATTATGATACTTTCTAGAATAATTATAATACTTATTGTATCAATAATTGTAGTAAACTATCTAAAAAAAGAAGATATAAATTTTATAATAAATAAAGTTATAAAT
>OGSQ01000070.1_pt1 | contig 69796 bp, 73 predicted proteins | sample 1573921 | NCBI WGS metagenome assembly OGSQ01 (sample SAMN03295832, study PRJEB24534) | human gut metagenome | isolation source: fecal sample 7 from infant 4 | host: Homo sapiens | place: USA: Pittsburgh, PA | collected 2014-07 | reverse complement strand
AAAACCGATACTGGAAAAACTCTAACGCGGTGGCCAGTTTTTGTTGACCACTTCATGTGGACAAATTCCTGGACCTTCAGGAGTTAATTTATGCATTCATACGAGGACCGGATTCGGGCCGTCGAACTCTATTACCGGTACGGAAAGAATGCCTCCGTTGTCGTCATGGAGCTGGGATATCCTTCCACAAAACAGCTGGGCCGTTGGGTTCGGATTTATGAAGAGAAGGGCGATTTACCCAGGGAATTAAAGCCAAGAGAACGCTATTCACGGACACAGAAAATTGCTGCTGTTGAGCATTATCTTACTCACGGTGGTTGCCTGTCGTACACTCGCCGAGCCATCGGCTACCCCAGTAACGAAATTCTAAAGCGCTGGATTGAAGAGTTTTACCCAAATGCGCGTCCCCTGGTCATTCGCTCAGGCACAAGCAAATGCTTCAGCCCGGAAGAGAGGTCTCAGGCCGTCCGGGAGCTCTGTAACCGACGTGGAACCGCGCGTAAAGTTGCACAAAGCATAGGCGTCAGCGTCCCGGTCCTGTACAAATGGAAGAAAGACCTTATCAGTGACGAGGCTTATCAATCCATGCGCAAACGAAAGGCAGCCCCTCAGGATAAAAATCAGGATACTTTACTCGGTGAAATCCAGCGTCTCAGGAAGCAGGTTCATCAGCTGCAGCTCGAACGTGACATACTGACAAAGGCGAATGAACTGATAAAAAAAGATCTGGGCATCAGCTTTCTGAAACTGAAAAACAGGGAGAAAACCCTGATAGTTGATGCCCTTAAGAAAAAGTACCCCGTTGCTGAGTTGCTAAGCGTTCTGCAACTTGCCCGCAGCTGTTATTTTTACCACAAAGCCAGCAAACGTCTGTACGATAAGTATGCGGAAATACGCGTGATCATGGCCGATATCTTTGAGGAGAATTACCGCTGTTACGGCTACCGGCGCCTTCACGCGATGCTTCGCAGTAACAACAGGGTTATTTCTGAAAAGGTTGTCCGCAGACTGATGGCAGAAGAGCAGCTCGTTGTTAAGCGCACCAGGCGACGACGATATAACTCTTACTGTGGCGAAATCGGTCCGGCACCGGAAAAATACGCTCAACGAACATGATAAACCGGTGATACACAGCGATCGTGGTGGCCATTACCGGTGGCCGGGCTGGCTCGAGCGTATCAACACCTCCGGACTTATAAGGTCCATGTCGCGCAAAGGATGCTCGTCGGATAATGCTGCGTGTGAAGGCTTCTTCGGGCGTATCAAAAACGAAATGTTCTATGGCAGAGACTGGGCGGGTATCACGCTGGAAAAATTTATCTGCTTCCTGGACAGGTACATACGCTGGTATAACGAGAAACGTATCAAGCTATCATTAGGTGCAATGAGTCCTGTGAAGTACCGGCAGCATCTTGGGATCACAACATAACAGTCCAGGAAAACATCCGCAGCCCCAAAAGTGACATTACTAAATGGTTCTAACAAAGCCTGTTATTGCAAGATTAAAATGTCACCTCATTTAGCCAGTTTCAAATGTCACCTAAAATAGCTTGCAGAACGAAAGGGAAGATAGTTTTTGCAGAGGAAAGCAGGCATGAATGACGTCCATGCCTGTGATTGAGAGGCTATATCAGTAAGCTGTTATTCGCCTTTTTTATGGTCGTGTTCCTTCAGGCCGGGATGCTTTGGTTTATTCTCCGGCGTTACACGCTGACGTTTATCTTCTTTTCCAGTTGATTTAGCGATTGGTTTTGGACCAGTTTTAATGCCCATAAAAATCTCCTGAGTGAAAACAGATTTAAACTTGCATGCTGTGGTAGTGATACCAAGATTGTAATGAGGGTTACCAGTCATAAAACCAACCGGCGTCTTTTCAGAAGTTTGCACTTCATCACATAGCGGTGGTTAAATTCGCTACATAAGCCCAAAAAGAGCAGGGGACTAACGTTTCAGGCTGGCCCTGAATTCCGCTGGGTTTGCCAGCACCGGATTGATAGCTCTTACTTGTTCCTGCACCCGGGCCTGTGCCCGCCTTTTAGGCATCTTCTTGCTACGGTCCCGTTTCCCGTCCCGCTCCAGTTCGTCCATCTTGTCCTGAGCGAGTTTCAGAACAGCCCCAAGACGCTTGTTATCAACGATTTGCCCCTGGTCGACACATTCCAGTTTGTCGAACACCTGATATTTGAGTGAACGGTAACCGTATTTGAATGCCAGCGTGCCGTCCGGATAGTCGAAGACTGTTATTTTTTCGCCAGCGATGCGAGTATTTTCTTCACTAGGTTCAACCAGATATATCATTTTGTCATAGCGGAATGTCAGCGTTTTAGACAGCTTACACAGTTCCTGCCAGGCAAAGATATCATCCAGCTCTTCGTTGCTTTCAGCCACGGTTCGGTGCAGATCTTTGGGGTATTTTGCTGGTCTTGCGAAGCGACGATTGAAGTCGGCAATGAAGGTATCCAGCCAGGCGTTGGCTGCTTCAATACTGCTGATTCCCTCGAGACACATATCCTTGGTAAGCCGATCCTGAAGTGTCTGATTTGCTCGCTCTACGCGGCCTTTAGCCTGCGGACTGTTGGCACAAATCAGTTCGATCCCCAGTTCAGAAAGCACGCGGCCAAACTGGGTAACACCGGTTGTGGTTGAACCACCATTATTGACCCTGAAAATGCCGTGCTTGTCGCTGTAGAACGCAAGGGGCTTGCCGTGTTGCTCGAGATACTCGCGGGTGGCCATCATGTAATCAAAGGCTGATTCAGTCTCACCAAAGCGAAGGTGCATCAGGCGACCAGTCGCGTCATCAATAAAGACGAGCAGGCAGCATTTGGGGGCACGTCCTTCAAACCAGTCATGCGGGGAACCATCGATCTGAACAAGTTCTCCGAGGCAGTCACGCCGGTATCTGGGTTGATGAACACGTGGCCTGCGACGTGAGTATGGGACCCAGAGTCCTCAGCCGTCATCCATTTTCTGAGCGTTTCAACAGACACCGTGATGTTATGGCGTTCGCGCAATTTTCCTGCGGCAAGCGTTGGTCCAAAGTCGCTGTAGTTATCGTGAAGTAAAGAAAGTACACGCAGCTTCAGTGACTCAGGAAGCCTGTGATTACCGGGGTGTCCACGCCGAAGGGTTGCCAGACCTGCGGCACCAGACTCACGAAAACGGTTCATTAACCGCTGTGTCTGACGTTCGGTCAGAGCAAGCTGATGAGCAGCATCACGACGGCGCATGCGTTTATCAACAACTGACTGAATGACGTTGATCCGGCTGAGTTCTTTATCTGACATGGTCACAAGCATCCTGATGTCTCCATGGCCTGAGGATTGGATCCTTTATGCCAGAAAAAGTGACATCACTAAATGGGTTAAAAGTGACATCAGAATATTGCAGTTACAAAGCCGGTTCGCATAACAAAGATTATGTTAAATTCAATGGTAAAATCATTATAAATCAATATCTTAAATATCGAACAAGCCCCTTTCTTCCTCAAACCTCACTGTGGTAACTTTAAAAACAATGTCCGTTCCTGAGTTTGTGATGCCTTAAAGCCATGGTGAAGATAAAAGTTTTTGGCTTCTTCAGTCAGTGCATGAACCATAATCGCACGGACTCCAATATTCTCAGCTACACGGTAACAGCGCAGAACTGCATCATGCAGTAAATCGGCCCCGAGCCCTTGGCCACGGTATGAAACATCAACTGCCAGGCGAGCAAGTATGATTACGGGAATTGGATCTGGCATATTGCGCCTGAGGCTTCCCATTGCTTCCACGTGGTTAACGCTGCCGGTGGCCAGAGAGTAAAAACCGACAACCTGTTTAGTGTCTCTTTTACAAACGACGAACGTTCGTGCTGCACCAAGAGCTTGGTTTTTTAATCCCCTCTGTTTAAGCCAGTCATCAAGTACTGCCTCACCACTGACGAACTCTGCTAGTTGATGGGAGCTGGATAATGGTTCTGGTGCTGTTACACGTCCCACTGAGGTTTCCTTGCCAGAAGTTTATCAATAGCCGCCTCATCCGAAACCGGTGCATCGAGCATATCGATAAACTCTGCATACTGCTCATCGTTAAAATTAAATACGCGACGATCGAGGATCACATTCTCCGCAGCCTGACATGCCATTTCCAGGATGAAGTCCGTGCGTGATTTATGGAGAATCTCTGCTGCAGCATCAATAAGTGCTCTTTGAGATTCTTTAGCTCTAAGGTTGAGCTGAACATCTGATTTCATGAGTGCGCTCCTTGTATAGCGATTGCTTTACAAGCATATCATATGGATTCTGTATAGCAAAAGCTATACGGTTTTTTAAGTGCAGTGAACATACGAAAGAGTCAACTTGCAACTATTAGGTAAAGCTCTTCCTCTAAATTATTTTCCTTGCTCTGGCCTACCAAATCAAACCCAACGCCCTGAATTTACTGCGTGCGATGCTTGCTAGCAGTCTCATCCGGACAATTAGCATGAAAACTATGGATTGTTATCTGGTCTAACATCTGGAAAAGTTACTGATGAGAAGGTAGTATTCGGATCGTCAGCGATCGTCTTGTGGTGGGACAGATTGTTGATTCAGATTACTTTTGTGTCCTAACTCAAACTGACGGTTTGACTGCTTTGTGGTGAGGCAGGCGGGTGGCAAAAGATGGTTTTACGGAAGAAATGCGGACTTCCGGAAACAGACAGGGACAGGACGTGTCCAGTAAAACGTTCAGGAGCAGGTAACGGGATTTCCCGGAGCCTGAATGCACAAACCCCCCGACATCTGTCATCATCTTGGCGGAAGACACAGATATCAGGGGGTCCAAAAGCAGGCGCGTGGCCTGTGAAGGATTATAACGCATGCACCACATAACACAACACCCGGCCGCCATAAGAACAGGCCGCCGTGAATGACAATCAGATTTCTGTTCACTGGTCAGATCTACCGAAAGATGAGCTAACCCGTTTCTGCCAGGATGTCGATGCCGGCACTCAGGGTAATTTCCTCATTGCACCGGTCAAAAAATTGACCCGCCGCAAACGCGGTGAGCATTCCACAAAAGCCAAATGTGAGAACCCGGCCTGGTATCGCCCGGAGCATTATAAAAAGCTCTCCGGACAGCTCGGTCATGCCTACAATCGCCTGGTGAAAAAAGACAAAGAAACCGGGCAGGTCAGCCTGCGCATGCATGTTTCTCGTCACCCTCTCTATGTCGCCAGCCGCCGTAAGGCGGGACGTAAATATGGCTTCCGTCCGGAACGTCAGCGCCTGCTCGATGCGCTCTGGCCAGTGCTCATCAGCTTCTGTGATGCCGGCAAGCATACCGTCGGCATGTGTATCTCCCGTCTTGCAAAAGAACTCAGTGCAAAGGACGCAAAAGGCAATGTCATTCCTGAAACGGAGGTGACGGTGTCACGCCTTTCACGGCTTATTGAGGAACAGGTACGGTTTGGCGTTCTGGGCCTCGCAGAAGAACGCGCCTGGGATCGTGAATCCCGCACCTGGTTGCCAACGTATGTCTATATAACCCCCGTGGGATTCCAGATGCTGGGCGTCGATATGGACAAGCTGTTTAAAGAGCAGGAGAAGAAGCTCCGTCAGAGCGCCGAGCGTGAGCAGCTGATCCGGGAAGGGGTGATGAGCGAACATGATGATGTTCAGGCCCACTCTGCGCGGAAATGCTGGTCTGGCCGTAAGCGTCAGGAGGCACTCGTTTACCGCCGCAAAAAAGGCGCGGAGCGTAAACGTGCCAACAATCTGATTAAGCTGCCGGCAGATGAACGACTCCATGCAATGTCTGAATGGATTTATCGCACCCTGCCGCCTGATGAAGCGTACTGGTGCACATCTGAGCGCCTGAAGGCGCTGGCCATCCAGCATCTTTACCAGCTGGATCTGGCGCTTTCTCCACCGGACTAGCCACAGACGACACAACAGTCTTCCTGTTTAAAGGCCCCTCACCGGGGCTTTTCGTGCTGGATTTTTTCGGCCATTCTGCTCATTTTTCAACCTTCACTCCGTTCTCATTCCGGTCACCATGACGTACTGCGTGTCGTTATGGCCCGCAGTGGCCACTGTCTCGTTTTTTTACACAGAAATCCGCAAACGAATAAGTGAAGTAACCCGGAAATGAATAAAAGACATTCCGCAAAAAAGTCTTACTTCACCTTTTTTATCTCTCTGTTCATTACATTCCAGAGTAGATCTTTGTCTTCGGCCACTCTGTGGATAACGTAAAATGCCTTCGCATGCAGCGGCCTCACGGCCACGCGCTCAGAAGGAAATCAAAAGTACCTCCCGTCGCAAGCGCCGGGCCCCGTTCTCGCCACAACCAGGCACCGCATACATACCTGACCCCTGCTAAACCGACGCCGCCCCGGCCCGGAGGGCCGGAACACCCTCGCTTTAAGAGGGATGTTGTAACTAGAAATCAGAGCTGCTGCAGTTAGCGTCGCGGCAAGCCCGCTGTACACGCTCGTAAGCGCCTGACGGCGCTAACGCGGAGATACAGCCCGTCAGCGGCCTCTGGCCTCGACGGTCTCACTCCGACCGCGCACATCACTACCAGGCGTGGCGGTTAACGGGTATGGCTTTGCAGGGTAAGGGATGGGACAGGCAGAACCTTTCAAACCGCAGCGGCTTACGCCGGTCACGGCGCCCGTAGGCATTCTCTCCCTGTCTGGCCTCAGCTGGCGCCTCCATGCCGCGATGCGGCATCAGTGAGTTCTGCAGGACAGCGTGCCCATTTTTTGTTGTCAAAAATCGTTTCGGGAATATGCTTTCAGAAACAGATTAGCGAGGCGATAAAATGGACACGTTGCTTTTACCCGGCCAGAATCCCCGTGCCTGGGCGGAAACCATGATCAACCTGGAGGCCTGGAAACTGGTTAACACGGCAAACACTGTGGCGGCTATGCACCTTCAGGATGGTTTTATCCGGATTCAGTTTGTGGATGAGATCAGGGCATTCATCATGGCCCAGTTTGAGGCCGCGCGCCGGGCGAAAACGGATGACGACTGTATGGCCTGTCTGCGGGCCTTACGGGCTGAAAATACCAGCCTGCTGGAGCAGTCCCGATCGCTCAGAACCGGCTATGCAAAACTCTATGCCGAGGTGAAGGTTGTCCGGGACGAGAACAAAATTGTGGGCTACATCATTTCAGCGGTCGACGTCGTGGTGGCCGGTGCGGCCATCTTTGGTGGGATCGTCATGATGTCCTCAATGACGCCGGTGGGCGTGGTGGCTGGCGCGGTGATTGTTGTAAATGGCTTTAACACGATTTCACGGGAAGCCGCGCACAACCTCCTCGGTGATAAGCAGACGGAGGGAATATTCGCTGACGGCTCGATGGAGATCGCTGAATTTCTGGGCTTCAGCCGGCAGCAGGGGCTGGGGACGTATAAGGCTGTCACACTCTTCAGCGAAGTCTATGGCGCATATGGCCTGAGGCTGAAACCCGAAGCACAACGGCTGTGGTACTGGACCAGGCCCGATTTCTTCAGGAAAGTATCCGGCACGCCACGTCCCGCAATGGCGCTTAAAATTGCGGGATGGGGAGTTAAAGCCAAAGTGGCGCTTGATTTACTGACTATTGAACCTTCCGGGAAATAGTCTTCTGCAGGCGGAATGCCTTCCAGCCCAGTACAGGTGGGAAGGTCACCCAGGCAATGATCAGGACTACAAGGGAACTCATGCCCCCGGAAAGAATGTGTGTCCGGCTGCCGGCAATGAGGGTGACCAGCATAACCAGAACCAGCGCGACAGTGATCCATACCGACACCCGGAAGCGCCGTGAGAGCGCATCGATGAGATGCTGCATGGTGCCTCCGCCTGATGCAAGCCGGCCCTGTAAATTATCCACTTCGCTTTTGCTGAAACCTGCCTCAAGCAGCTCTTTCTCACTGATAGCCATCACGTCCTCCCTAATCAGGCGAAAGTATACTGTATCAGACCAATAATCCCCAGGTGACCGGCGTAAGCATAATAAAAGAAATTACGCGGCATGAAACGCTGGCGGCCTTCCGGACAGATTTCCCTGCAGAAAGAAACCACCACCAGGGGGAATACCAGAGTAGGCAGCGTGGCCAGTAATAATGTTTCTGCGGGCAGGTTCAGGATATGCGACAACCCGTTTAAACAAATCAGTGACAGCACGACGCCAGCGACCGCCATTCGCTTCACTCCGGGCATGCCACTGCCTGATAAGGTTGCCATACTGATGGCCAGCGTAATTCCTGCCAGCCCGTAGCTTGCCGGCTCCAGTGGCCAAATCATTAGGGCCAGGATCAGATATCCCGCAAGCATTCCTTTCCGGCCGTGCCGGTACTGCAGGGCAAGCAGCTGCGTGACGCCGGCAAATACGAACAGAATGTTCAGGGCCCACCAGGGCTGGTGATGCAGGAAGGCCAGGCTGAACACCGGCTGCGTAATGATTGCCCAGATCCACAACCGATTGGCTCTCTTCTGAAGTCGTTCCGGGGTGCGCTGTACGTTCATCGCCCATATAAGCGTGAACAGGGGGAAGGCCATCCGGCCAAGCGCATACATCATCGGCCAGGCTGGCGACAGAAACACCGTATTCGTGTGGTCGATAATCATGGCCAGAAGTGCGAGGAGCTTGACCATATCGAGAGCTGCGGGACTGAGCTGGCACGCGTTCCGGATACTGGGAAGAACGTTGGGTACTGAATGATTCATGTTGTATATACCCCTGGCGACACGCGGTTAACAGCCAACCCTGAACATAATGCCAGAATGCCCTGCCGGTTTGCGTTGTGACCCTGATCTTTAGTTTCTCCAGAATCTTGCGCACCGCAAATTCTGATTTATCACACAGCACGCGCATTGCACCTGCCACATCCTTATTCTGAATACAGATATTTAAAATATGAAAATCGTTCATAACACTCCCTTCCTTACTACATATATCGGCAAATATATTGATATATTTAGATTAAGGAGTGCAATTGCTTATTATTTTACCATATTTTGCAGGGGCAGATTTTTATAGTTATAAAACAGGCTGCTGCAAAATAACTTAATATACATCTCAACCTAAAACCGATTATTCCTGGCTGATATCCGAAGAGGGAGCAGGATGAAGCTTTGCATAATCTTCTCGAAGCGATTTTGCTGCGGGTTTCCAGGCTTTCGCCCACTCATCATCCATTCTTCCTACACCAACAATCTTCAGTGCGACAGCATAGGGGGTGCGCCCTTGCTGTTTTGAAAGCCACAGGATGTGATCATCAATTCTGTCATCAGGTATATCGTCGATAATGGAATGGATAACATCGAGGTCCTCTGGCAGCCACGGCTTTCCAGTACGGGGAAACACCAGGTCCGGTTCGCGCGGTTTCTTTACCTTCTCGTTTTTAGCGATCTGTCTGGCTTCTTTCTCCGCAGAAATGAGTCGTAGTCGCTCCTTAAGCCCACCCAGTGTGGCAACCGTTTTAATTAAATTTTCTCGCTGTTCGCGAGTAATACTTTGCTCATCGCAGATTAGGTCGTTCAGGGTATCGATGAGTGTATCTACCCGATTTTCTGTTAATTTCATTTCCAGTTCTCGCTTAAGGCTACAACTCAGCATTCTATTAGATATCTATCTGATTTCGCATCCCTGTTGATCTCATAAATGCAGTCCATAGTCTCGATCACTGAGCATGGAAGCCTGATGGTAAAATGGTATACTGATGTAAGAACAAATCTTACATAATGAAACGGAGGGGTTATGGCCCGTACGATGACGGTGGACGTGGGTGATGAGCTGCGCGAATTTATCGATTCCCTGGTTAAGGCTGGTGATTACCGTACCCAGAGCGAAGTCATGCGAGACGCACTGCGTCTTTTGCGCGAGAAGCAGGCTGAATCCCGCCTTCAGGAACTGCGCGATCTGCTGGCCGAAGGACTCAGCAGCGGCGAGGCGAAACCATGGAACAAGGATGTATTCCTGAATAATGTCAGGGCCAGGGTGGCAAATGAAAGAGATTGAGCTGACACCGAAAGCTGAAGAAGATCTGGAAGCAATCTGGGACTACAGCTTCCGACAGTTCGGGATTGTTCAGGCGGATGCGTATATTGGGCGTATAGCCGCAGTGTTTGATGTTCTGGCCATGCATGACATCGGCACGCATTGCGCGGAGCTGGGAGACAATATCTGCTCGCTGCCGGTGGAACAGCACATGATCTATTTTGTGCCATCGCATTCGGTGGTTACGGTCATACGTATTCTCAGCCAGTCTCAGGATACGGCACGGCATGAACCCTGGAGATAACCGGGCAAGAAAATTTAAATACATAAAAATCAATTGCTTAATTCGTGTAATCTATCTTATGTTAAATTTAGTCCGTCGTTCATTTAGTTCATAACAGGCCGCAGACTACGATTAATCATACACAGACATAATCTTTCATTTGGTTTAAAAAAACGCTCCCGATTGGGAGCGTAAGCCAGTGACTTCGGCGTCAAATGAGGGTCTAACAAGTGGAGCTGCGGGTTAATTCTGGGTGATCTGACTGCGATGCTTATCAGCCTGCTGCTGGTGAACAACGGAAGACTGACCATTATTCGCCTTCTCATGTACAGCTGCGGCCTTCTCATGCTCGCTCATTTCAGAAAATGACTTTGCTGTTTCGTTGGTAGCTCCGGGTTTAGCTTTCATCATTTTTTTATGCATTTCAGCCATGTCCTGGTGGGCAGCAGAATTGCTGTTTTGCATCATGTCATGGGACATTGCGGCCTGATCGTGACTGCTCATATCCATCATTGTCATGCTGTCTCCCTGAATTGCACTTTTTTCAGCAGATGACTGCATCTGGTGGGCAGGTGCCTGTGCATTATTTACCTGGTCATGCATGTTCATTGTCTCTGCAGCCATGGCAGATGAAGCGGCAGCCATAATGGCAACAAATGATACGAGAATCTTTTTCATGGTTGGGTCTCCGGTGTTTACATACCCAAACAATCAATGGCTTATAACAGAGAAAGCAGTTGATCTCAGGGCGGGTTAATCATCACTCCAGGAACCAGGTGATTGTGTTATCACGCTGCTCCTGATTTATGAATAATTATAAAAAACCGCCTCTGTTTATCGCGTGACTGAATGATGACAATTTTGTCACCTTCCAGGTTTCTCCTGAACAACGGGATTAATCCATTAACAGGCGCACTTTGAACACAATTTCACGCCCCTGCTGTTCTGCTGACAGCTCGCCGCCGTGAGCATGAATGATCGACCTTGTAATTGATAATCCCAGCCCCGCGCCTTCCGTGTTGTAGAACCTTGATGAGTCTGCGCGATAGAACCGGTCAAACAAACGTTCCAGATTAGCGGGAACCTGGCCGGACATCGTATTCGTAATCATCACGTTCACACAGTCACTGTCACGCTCAAGGTGTATCGCTGTACAGGTGTTATCGGGAGAATACTTGATTGCATTGGAAAGCAGGTTACTGAAAGCACGTCGGAGCATATCGCTGTCTCCGGCAACAACGCCCTCTCCTTCAACCGTGATTGTCTTTCCTGTTTCGTCTGCCAGGGGCTCGAACAACTCACGTAATTCATTCAGTTCGGCTGCCAGATCCACATCATGTTTATCCAGCCGCAGCAGACCATGCTCTGAACGTGCCAGAAAAAGCATGTCACTGGTCATTCGTGACAACCTTTTCAGTTCTTCCAGGTTAGCGAATAAAATTTCGCGGTAATGCGAAACATCCCTTTCCTTAGCCAGTGCAAACTGCGTCTGCATCATCAGATTACTGACTGGTGTGCGCAGCTCATGCGCGATGTCAGACGAGAAATCTGACAGTTTCCGGAATGCCCCCTCCAGGCGATCAAACATATTATTGAACTCCTGCATGGTCTCAGAGATTTCCGGCGGAGCCAGATCGGGATTTAGACGCTGATCCAGGCTGTGTACAGTCATGGAGGAAGCCAGACTGGTCATTTCCCGTAACGGTTTCAGACCAATACGTGTGGTCAGCCAGCCCAGAAAAACAGAAATAAAGACCAGACCGATATTGAACCAGAACAGCCAGGTACTGAGTTTGTCCATAAACAGGGTGTGATACCCAGTATCCGTGGCAACCGTAATGATGACATGTTTGCTTTTACCCTGTTCCGGCGTCATGGCAACCCGCCGCGAGATACTGCGGTACACGGTGTTATTTTCTTCCGTCTGGATCATATAGTCGAGAATATCACCCGACTTATTAAGCAGGACCGCTGGAACAACAGAATTTTTGGCATAGAGTTCAACAATTTTTTCATTTTCCATGTTTTTTATAGAAATGAATAAACCATTGTGCCCTACCATCGCATCGTTTATTTTTTCTGATAATGACTTAATATCCGTTTTGTTCCGGAACGTCTCTGTTTTAAGAAACTCTTCGGTGAGCTGAAGTTTACCTGTCAGAAAATCGCGGTCCTGATTATCGAAATAGCCATTAAGGGTGCTAATCAGGATAAAACTTGATAACCACCATACCGTAAGCATCACCGCAGAAAAAATCAGGCTCAGGCGTGTGGTCAGGGAAATTTTGAACCTCACTCTTCTCTGATCTCCAGGACATATCCGGCACCGCGAACGGTATGGATCAGTTTTGGCTCAAAGTCATCATCAATTTTACTTCTCAGACGTCTCACGGCGACATCAATCACATTCGTATCACTGTCAAAATTCATGTTCCAGACCAGGGACGAGATAAGACTCCTGGGTAACACTTCTCCGGTGCGTTGCAGCAGCAACTCAAGCAGAACGTATTCTTTACCGGTGAGATGGATCTTCTTCCCCGAACGGATCACGGTCCGGCGCACCATATCAACGGTCATATCGGCGATGGTGCAGACTGTTGCGGCCTGCGAGCGTGCCCGGCGCAGCAGGGTTCTTACACGTGCAACCAGCTCCGTAAAATCAAAGGGCTTAATCAGGTAGTCATCTGCGCCAAGCTCCAGTCCTTTCACTTTGTCCCGCACGTTGTCCTTTGCGGTTAAAAACAGGACCGGTTCTTCGTGCCCGGACTCCCTCAGTGCGCTGATGATTTGCCACCCGTCGAGGAAAGGCAGCATCACGTCCAGTATTATCAAATCATACTGTCCCTTCGACGCGGCCCCGAGACCATCGCGGCCATTATTAAAGAGATCGGCCTGATAGCCTTCCTCAACCAGTCCCTGCTGCAGGTAACGACCTGTTTTTTGTTCGTCTTCAACGATTAAAATACGCTGCATGGTCAACTCGCTGATATGAAAGTAAAAATCTCACGCATGAGCTTTGGCTGTCCCCTAGCTGACCTGAGACGGAGCAAGCATTCCGAGCCACGCTACGGCGCCCAGAATGATAATCGCAACAACGAATTCTGTCAGGATGCTGTTTCGCATCAGGGCAACGCTGCGATCATAATTCCCTTCCCTGACCATAACTTCAAGCCGGGGACCCAGGTGAAACCGGTTTGCTGCAGCCAGAAGAAGCATCAGAACAAACAGAGCCGTCTTGGCAAGCAATATCCTCCCCCAGGAACTGTTGAATAAGGGAGTTAAGTTACCCTCAGCAATATACAGATAGTTGACCAGCGCACTCAGGATCAGGGCTACAACAATCACCGTTCCTGCCGTGGCAAATTTTGCCAGGGAGTCAGATATCACAATGACGCTCTGTGCATTATGCTCGTTTCTGCGCATCAGCAGGATAGCAAATGCAACCAGAGCACCTGTCCAGGCACCTGCAGCGCCGAGATGGGTCAGATCGCTCAGTAAATGGAGATAGTAATGCAGACCGTCATGCATAACGGCGTGTCCTCCCCAGGCAAGTGTAGCCAGCGCCACGCCCCCACTCATCGTCATCAGCAGGCAGGACAATACTCTCTTATTAGTGTAAAGGAACAAAGCACCGAGTGTGGTAAACAGGGCACAGAGCCTGACAATCCAGCTAATACCCACATCAGTTTCTTCTATCACCATCTCGATAACATGGATGGATAATTCTCTGAGGTCAGTTACTCCACTCATGGCATTAGATACCAGGAGCATATTAATGCCAGTAAGAATGATGCCTGTAACAACAGCAAAGGTTATAAACGACCTGAAATTAGTCAGGTTATAGGTTTCATGTCTGACACCGCTTATTCCATATATCTGAAAAAATGGCAATCCAAATATTACCATCAAATCCAGATAAAGAAGAAAACGAATAACAATCATAATCAGGTCGTTCATAATATTACTTCACTGTAAAGGTGTAATTACCGGTAATAGGGTGCGTATCTGAAGAAACCGCGCGCCAGTCAACACGATAAGTGCCAGCGGGTAAAGGCTCTCGCGGAATAATGACCATCGATTTAGAGTCAGCGCCTGGCGCCACTTTTGCCGCGACCGGCATCGGAGAATGTGATGACATGCCTTTCATACCCGTCATCGTTAATTTTGCACCTGAGAATTTCACGGTCAGATTTTCCGAGAAATTAAGCTGAATCTTTTCCGGGGCCGCTACGGCTGAATCAGCCTGTGGCACAGAGCTTTTTAATTCCGGATGGGCCATAGCAGAGAAAGCAACGCCCATAACGAGGCCACCTGTAAGAATGGCTTTATTTAAAATCGACATTTTATTTACCTGTTTAGTTGAGTGTTTTATATCAGTGCGTTAAAACCAGATTCTGGCTCCCGCCAGGAATACTACCTGATGGTCTTTCTCACCTTCTCTTTTCGCCATATCGGATGTTTTCCCGTAAAGTTGATTCCAGGAAACGCCTATATAGGGTGCAAACTCACGGCGTATTTCATAGCGCAGCCGGAGCCCCAGCTCTGTGTCAGTCAGTCCCCTGCCGCGACCCCGCGATTCATCATCCTGACTGTAGAAATTCACCTCATAGGATGGCTGGAGTATGAGCCGGTTAGTCAGTAAAACGTCGTATTCTCCTCCCAGACGAAGGGCTGCTTTTCCGCCATTACTGACAAAACCCGTAATTTCAGACTCAAAATTATAGAGTGCCAGCCCCTGAAAACCGACAGCAGCCCAGGTCCGGGCAGAAGCAGGTCTGAAATCCTGCCTGACACCCGCAACCAAATCCCACCATGGGCCAACCGCATGTCCCCAGAGTAACTGCGCTTCAGCCGCCTCCGTTTCCCCATTGCTTCGTTCACCTTCACTCTTTAGCCAAATCCGATCTGTGTCGCCTCCAATCCAGCTGTTAACACTCCAGCTGAAATTGTTGGTGTTATCCGACCGTTGCCATTCCAGTTGATCCAGCAGAACCAGATAATTAATCGCACTGTCGTGAATCGCATGCCCCTGTAAATTGCCGAATGCAGCCTTCCGGTCGGCATCGGTAACAGGCGGAATTGGCGTTCTGCTCTCAGTTACAATGGGCTCCATTGACGTCATCTCAGTGAAATTCTCATCTGCTGGCATCTGCATGGCAGACATGTCGTGCCCGGCGTGGGGATCTGCAGAGACGGAGCCCGCCGCAATAGAAAGCTGTGAGGTAAACAAACCGGCGACCAGAACAGGTATGGCCTTCAAATTTCTCTTCATTCGCATCATTCCTCCACCCGGACTTCACGAAACATTCCCATTTCCATGTGATAGAGCAAATGGCAGTGATACGCCCAGCGGCCAAGCGCATCTGCTGTCACTCTGTAACTGCGTTTTGTACCAGGGGGAACATCTATTGTGTGTTTACGAACCATGAAATTACCGTTTTCATCTTCCAGATCGCTCCACATACCATGCAGGTGAATGGGGTGAGTCATCATGGTATCGTTGATCAGCGTGATCCTGAGCCGCTCACCGTATTTCAGCAGCACCGGTGCGGCATCTGAAAACTTGATTCCGTTAAATGACCAGGCAAACTTTTCCATGTGGCCGGTTAAATGCAGTTCTATGGTACGGCCAGGTTCACGTCCGTCAGGATCCTCAAAGCGGCTTTTCAAATCCGCGTACGTGAGAACCTTTCTTCCGTTATTTCGAAGACCAATACCCGGATCATTTAATTTCGGAGAGACGCTCATCGCCTGCATATCAACCAGTGGGTTATCCGTTTCTGACGCAGGATGACTTTGCATACCCGGCATTCCGGCCATCCGGGAATGATCCATACCGGCCATGCTGCTGTGATCCATGGGCGCGGAGGATGTCCCGCTATCCGGAAGGTCAGCACCGTCCATAGACATCATCTCTCCGCTGTTATCCATGCCTCCCATCTGGCTGTGGTCCATTCTTGCCATATCATGTCCCATTCCCCCCATACCCATATCTTCCATGGTCAACAGAGGACGGGGATCGAGGGGGGGAACGGCAGCACTTAACCCCTCTCTCGTGGCCAGTGTCCCTCGAGCGTAACCGGTCCTGTCCATGGATTGTGCGAAGATGGTATAGGCCTCACCCTGAGGCTCCACAATGACATCATAGGTTTCGGCAACGGCAATCCTGAATTCGTCAACGGTAACCGGGTTTACATACTGGCCATCTGCAGCCACGACCGTCATTTTCAGCCCGGGGATACGGATATCGAAATAGGTCATTGCCGAGCCGTTGATAAACCGTAAGCGTATCTTTTCACCGGGACGGAACAGTCCGGTCCAGTTTTTCAGCGGGGCCTGCCCGTTCATGAGATAGGTGTAGGTGTAGCCACTGACATCCGCGAGGTCAGTCGGATTCATTTTCATTTCAGCCCACATTTTCCGATCGGCAATGGTGGCTGACAGCCCCCTGGTATTCACGTCGCGGAAAAAAGAGCCAACGGTTGGTTTATTGAAATTGTAGTAATCCGACTGTTTTTTTAATTTTTTCAGCAGGCTGTGAGGATTTTCATCGGTCCAGTCAGACAACATGACCACATGCTCACGATCGTAAGCAAACGGTTCTGGCTCCCTGGCATCGATGATAATGGCACCGTATACCCCCTCCTGTTCCTGCAGACCGGAATGGCTGTGGTACCAGTAAGTCCCGTTCTGCTTAACCTTAAAGGTGTAAACGTAGGTATCATCAGGCTCTATGCCCATAAAACTCAGCCCCGGAACACCATCCATATTGGCCGGAAGAATAATGCCGTGCCAGTGAATGGACGTCTGTTCATTAAGACGGTTTTTGACCTTCAGGGTAATGGTGTCACCTTCTTTCCAGCGAAGAACGGGCCCCGGCAGGCCTCCATTGATTGTTTTGGCCTGACGCTCACTGCCCGTGATATTGACGGCCGTTTCACCAATGGTCAGGTCAAACTGAGTACCCTGCAGGGATGCGGCAACTGGCAGGCTCAGACTGGAACGCGCATTGAAACTCCATACGCCAAGACTTCCGGCTACGCCAGAGAGGGTTAACCCCTTCAGGAAAGTTCGTCGAGACGTTTTCAACAGCATGCGCATTCCCTTATTTAAAGTATGGTTACTGACAGAATTCGAGAACCGATTTAAATTAAATTACTGGTTCATCCACTTACAATGAAATGAATCTAGCACACCTTAAGAAACAAATTCATTACAATCGTGTAATGTACATAGCTGTATTACATTTACGTCATCTTCCCCACAGGTTGATTATTTTTATATATGATCATAAGGACATCTTTTATGTACCTCAGAAGGTAATTACACATGAATATATTAATCACGACCACTGCGTTTACAGCTTTATTTTGTGGGGCAGCTTTTGCTCAGTCCAGTGATATTGCCCATGAAGCACATCGATTTGTTAATAATGCCTCAGCCGTCAGTCATGTGAATTCCTCGACGCATGAAAACTTACCGGACAGGGTTAATAAAAACAACACGCCCTCATTCTCTGAAATGAATGAACATGAAAGGGCCATTGTTGCTCATTCATTTATGAACAACAGCGCGTCCTATGCGCATCAGAAAATGATTGAGGAACATAAAAAAATGCTGTCCGGCAGTGATGCAAATTCAAAGACCTCGTCTTCTTCTTTTAACGAAATGAATGCCGGAGAAAAAGCCGCTCTCGTGCATGAGCAGGTCAATAATGCCGGTGCGGAAGCACATCAGACGCAGGCAAGAAAGCTTCGCGGGCTGTATTCGACCAGGTAACTGCAGGCGGGTTAGTGCTTAGCGTCAGGTGCGCAGCAGGGCTTTACTGACGGGTTACGTAGCAGGACATGAGCCCCATATTGCTCTGCCGTAACCTGTTTCAGTCCCGTTAATCATCACCGTCGGGCTGGTCATACAGTTCCCAGAGCTTCCGGAGCAAACGGGAAACAAGATATGTTACAAAAATGACGACCATCAACGGTGCTCCCGATTAACTGACAGATGACACGCCTCCTGAAAACCCCTAGCATACGCCGCAGTGTTCATGCTAACGGCGAATTCCAGTAAATGTATTCTACCGATGTCGTAAAAGAAAATGCCTACCTTTCAGCCACCCGCTCGGGGCTGGAATCGAACGAGATCGCTATCCTTCAGCGCTCCTTGCCTTCCCGGTTTAATCTGCGGCATTTGAAAAAAAATGAATCATTAAAACTCGTACTGCAAAAGAAAGCGGGAAAATCACGTGTCGTGGCCTATAAATTTACGTCCGGTTCATTTAATTACACGGCGTATCGTATATCAGATAAAAAGTTCTATAACCTTTCCGATACTTCCGGGAAAGGCAGTCTCGATTATCCGTTACCGGCCACAGCAAGACTCAGTTCGCCTTTCAATCCTGCAAGACTTAACCCGGTATCGGGAAAAGTGAGTCCCCATAATGGCATTGATTATTCCATGCCCATGAACACGAAAATAGTCAGCGTCATCGACGGAAAAATCACCCGGGCCGAATACAACAGTACCATGGGATATTTTGTTGAAGTAACGGGAAAAGCCGGTGTTAAAACTCGCTATCTCCACCTCAATAAAATACTCGTTACTAAAGGGGCCAGGGTTACCCGGGGAGACGCTATTGCGTTATCCGGTAACAGCGGACGTTCATCCGGTCCTCATCTGCATTACGAGCTGGTCATCAATAACAATCCTGTTAACTCACTGGCGTTCCGGACGGCGGCACCCGCTGATAACAAACTCGAACAGCATGCCTTTGCGCATGCCAGAGACTACGAACGATACCTGGACTGATAACGGGACCGCGACGCGGTCCCGTCTGCCGGATTAATTTTTTTTATCGTTTTCACTTCCGTGATGTTGATGATCTCCATGCCCCCCGTGACCGTGGAAAAGATGCATGAGCGGACAAAGCAGCAGTAACAGATATGGCCAGTAGCCTGCCACATGTGACCAGTGTTCGCGCAGGAGAGCAAATGCCGCAATCGCGGCGACAGCAATAAGCGCATAGGTTGTACTTTTCATACCGGACTCCTTCTGTTCGTAACAGCCCCTTCACTCAGTGTTATTTCCCGAGCCTGACACTTTTCAGACGCAACGCATTTGCAATGACGCTAACGGAGGAAAGGGCCATGGCCGCCGCCGCAATAACTGGCGACAGCAGTATTCCATACACAGGATAAAGCAGACCTGCAGCTACAGGCACCCCAAGAGCATTGTAGATAAACGCAAAAAACAGATTCTGCCGGATATTTTTCATGGTGATCTCTGACAGATGACGGGCCCTGTTGAGTATCATCAAATCGCCTTTGAGAAGGGTAACGCCAGCACTTTCTATTGCCACATCTGTACCCGTTCCCATGGCTATACCCACGTCAGCCGCTGCCAGCGCCGGGGCATCATTCACACCGTCTCCGGCCATCGCAACCACATGGCCAGACTCTTTCAGTCGGGTTATCACTGCTTTTTTGCCATCCGGCAGAATCCCGGCTTCAACCTCATCTATTCCCAGTTTCCGTGCGACTGCTTCAGCAGTAAGCTGGTTATCCCCGGTGAGCATAACAATGCGGATCCCCGCCTGACGCAAAGCTTTAAGCGCATCCGGCGTGGTTGCTTTCACGGGATCCGAGATAGCTATCAGGCCTGCAAGGTTCCCGTCTGTGGCCACATAGATAACGGTAGCGCCTTCCATCCGCAACGTATCCGCAACGGCCTTTTGATTATCAATAACGATACTGTTTTCCTGCATAGCCAGTTCATTACCAATAACAACCCGTTGACCTTCGACATCGCCTGAGACACCTTTCCCCGACGGGGCATTGAAATTACTGACGGCAGGTATCACGATCCCCTTTTCATGCGCGGCTCTGACAACAGCCATACCCAACGGATGCTGCGAACCTTTTTCCACTGCAGCTGTTACACGTAAAAGAGATATTTCCCCACCCGGACTGAGACTGATAATCCCTGTCACCGTAGGCGAACCTTCCGTGAGCGTGCCTGTTTTGTCGACAACCAGCGTGTCCACTTTTTCAAGACGCTCAAGGGCTTCGGCATTCTTGATTAACACCCCGGCCTGGGCGCCTTTGCCCACCCCCACCATTATCGACATCGGCGTGGCCAGTCCCAGCGCGCAGGGACAGGCAATAATCAGGACCGACACAGCCGCAATGAGACCGTGCGCCATCCTGGGCTCGGGCCCCCAGACAGACCAGATCAAGAAAGCAACAACCGCGATAAGTATCACCAGAGGAACAAACCAGCCTGAAACGCTGTCTGCCATTCTCTGGATGGGGGCACGCGAACGCTGTGCATCAGCGACCATCTGAACAATTCGTGAGAGCATCGTTTCATCACCGACTTTCTCTGCACGGATGATAAGACTACCTGTCTGATTAATCGTCCCCCCAATGACAGGGTCACCCTTCGTTTTGGTAACCGGCATAGACTCCCCGGTCACCATCGATTCATCCACGGTTGTTTTGCCTTCGATCACGATACCGTCGACCGGAATACTCTCTCCAGGTCTGATGCGGAGCTTATCGCCAGGCAGGACATCTTCCGCATTAATATCCGTTTCATGACCGTCATGATCCAGCCGTCTGGCGGTTTTGGGGGCAAGGTTCAGAAGCGCAGTAATGGCGCCTGAGGTTTGTTCCCGTGCCCGCAGCTCAAGAACCTGTCCCAGCAGAACAAGCACCGTAATAACTGCTGCGGCTTCAAAATAAACGGCCACCAGGCCATCCATGTTTCTGAACGATGCAGGAAACCAGGAGGGGAAGACGGTTGCAATGACGCTGTAAACCCAGGCTACGCCGGTCCCCATTGCAACAAGGGTAAACATATTCAGGGAGCGGTTACGTAACGACATTCCGGCCCGGGCGAAGAATGGCCAGCCACACCACAACACGACAGGGGAGGCCAGAAGCAACTGCAGCCATGTGTTGTACTGTGGCGGTACTGTATTCCTCAAGTCGGGAAACAGATGAGATCCCATTTCGAGTACCAGAACCGGAAACGCCAGCAACAACCCCAGCCAGAAGCGTCTTGTCATGTCGTGAAGTTCATCACTCGGCCCCGTGGATGCCGTAGCTACGAGCGGCTCCAGTGCCATTCCACAGACAGGACAGCTTCCGGGACCACTGCGGCGTATCTCCGGGTGCATCGGACATGTCCACACACCTTCAGAATTCTCTTTTTCCGCCTGGTTGTGAGGCTGTTTTATCTGATCAGGGCTGACTTCGTGATGATCGTGGTGATGGTGATGGGAATGTTCACTGGCATCTTCGGTAAAATAATGATCGGGATGGGCTTTAAATTTGCTCTCACAGCTGGCGGAGCAGAAATAAAGCTGATGGTCCTGGTATCGAATGCTGCTGTGCGCCTTGTCAGGCAGGATGACCATCCCGCACACGGGATCTCTCACCTTATGCAATACGTGGCCCTCGTCCGGGGATAATGTCTGCTCAGAAGCAGTCTGGTTGTTGTGTTGCACTGCATTGTCATTTTTCACAGTAACTCTCCTTATGCATACCGAAGCATCTTCTGTCTTCAGGGTATGTCATGGATGCGATTACCACGAATATCGCCGGCACAGGAGTGCCTGCTACCGGCGTCCCGTTATCAGCCGTTCCGCTGACTATTCGATTCGCTGGAAGACTTTTTTACTTCCATCCGGTGAGAATGCGATAACATCGTAAGCCTCTTTTCGGGCTCCCATCTCCATTCCAGGACTTCCTGCTGGCATACCGGGGGTGGCGAGACCGTATATACCCGAACCAGACTGCATTGCCTTATGTATCGTTGTCGCAGGCACATGGCCTTCAATGATCAAATTACCGGCAACCGCGGTATGACAACTTCGTAGTCCTGCAGGAACAGCATGCTTTTCTTTCAGGGCTGACAGCGCCTGATCATTCATGACGTGAGTTCGTACTTCGAACCCGTCTTTTTCCATCGCTTTGCCCCACAGGGAACAACAGCCACAGTTTTCAGATTTGTACATATCAATCACTTTTTCACTCGCCATCGCGGGTAGTGAAAGGCCGAGAGCCAGCGCCATTAGAACCACTTTTTTCATACTCACCTCTGTATATTATCGATATAAACCCTGACGTCAGGGTGAATCAGTAAAGAAGGACACCCACAGGGGGTGCCCTTTCAGGTTCAGGACACGCTTTTTTTATGTCTGCGCAGCCAGATTAATTTGTAGGCGGCAGGAATAATGAACAGGGACAGCAGCGGAGCCGTGATCATCCCACCAATCATGGGTGCCGCAATACGGCTCATGACTTCTGAACCTGCGCCGGTTCCCCAGAGTATTGGCAGCAGACCCGCAATGATCACCGCCACGGTCATGGCTTTCGGCCGGACACGCAGTACGGCACCATGATAGAGGGCTTCATCAAGACCTTCCGGTGTGAACGTCTCTTTACGGGACAATTCCGGGTGCGCTTCAATGGCATGACGCAGATACATCAGCATGACCACGCCAAACTCTGCTGCCACCCCGGCCAGGGCGATAAACCCGGTTCCGGTCGCCACTGACATATGGAAGCCCTGCCAGTACAGGAACCATATTCCGCCAACCAGGGCGAACGGCAGGCTCATCAGGATCAGCAGGGCTTCGTCAACCCGGCGGAATGCCAGATACAACAGGATGAAAATGATCATCACCGTCATCGGCACCATCAGCTTCAGTTTCTTGTTGGCATGCTCAAGCAGTTCAAACTGTCCGGAGAATGCCACACTGGTTCCCGGTCTCAGTTTCACTTTCTCGCTGATGGCCGTCTTAATGTCGTTAACCACCGACACCATGTCCCTGCCGCGGGCATCAACATAAATCCAGCTGGCTGGCCGGGCATTTTCGGTTTTCAGCATGGTTGGTCCAGAAACGACGTTAATATCCGCGACATCGCCCAGCGTGATCTGCTGCTTCATCGGGGTCAGGATCGGCATCTGTTTCAGCGCCTGCGGACTGTTCCGGTAATCCTGCGGGTAGCGAATGTTAATAGGGTACCGGGCCACCCCTTCAACCGTCTCACCCACCATAGCACCTCCGATTGCTGAAGAGACGAACAGCTGGACATCACCTACCGTCATCCCGTAGCGGGAGGCTTTCTCCCGGTTGATATCGATATCGATGTAGCGCCCGCCCTCAAGTCGCTCAGCCAGGACAGACACCACGCCAGGCACGGTTTTGGCTACCGCCTCGATACTCTGCGCCGTCGCGTCGATATCGGACAGAACAGTCCCGGACACTTTGATACCTATCGGGCTTTTGATCCCGGTTGAGAGCATATCAATACGGTTACGGATAGGCGGCACCCAGAGGTTTGCCAGACCCGGTAAACGGACTGTCCTGTCGAGTTCATCAATAATCTTGTCAATTGTCATGCCGGGACGCCACTGATCCTCAGGTTTGAGCTGGATCGTGGTTTCCACCATTTCGAGCGGCGCGGAATCCGTTGCGGTCTCTGCTTTACCGGTCTTGCCAAATACAGAAGCCACTTCAGGAACGCTTTTGATTAACTTGTCTGTTGTCTGCAGGAGCGCTGCAGCTTCTGCCGGAGAGACGCCAGGCAAGGTCGACGGCATATACAGCAGATCGCCCTCGTTAATCTTCGGCAGAAATTCACCGCCCACCTGACTCAGTGGCCAGATAACCGTGAAAATGGACAAGGCCGCAACCAGCAGGGTTGTTTTTGGCCAGTGGAGGACCCGCAGCAGCAAAGGATGATACGCTTTGATCAGCACCCGGTTCAGGGGGTTACTTGTCTCGGCAGGAATTTTCCCCCGGATCCAGAATCCCATCAGAATAGGAATGACGATGATGGCCAGTGCGGCCGCTCCCGCCATGGAGTACGTTTTCGTGAATGCCAGCGGGCCAAACAGACGACCTTCCTGCCCTTCCAGGGTAAAGATAGGAATAAAGGACAGGGTGATGATCAGCAGGCTAATGAACAACGCGGGTCCCACTTCCACGGAGGCGTCGGTAATCACCTTCCAGCGGGTGGCGTTGTCAATCTGCTCACCCGGATGCTGATGATCCCACTCCTCAAGCCGTTTGTGCGCATTTTCAATCATCACAATGGCGGCATCCACCATCGCACCGACGGCAATCGCTATCCCTCCCAGCGACATGATATTGGCGTTCAGTCCCTGGAAGTGCATGACGATAAAGGCGATACACAGGCCAAGCGGCAGAGAGATAATCGCCACCAGGGCAGAACGTACGTGCCACAGGAACAGAGCACAGACGATGGCCACCACGATAAACTCTTCCAGAAGTTTGGAACTGAGGTTATCAATCGCCCGGTCGATTAACTGGCTGCGATCGTAGGTGGTCACGATTTCAACGCCTTCCGGCAGGCTGGCCTTCAGCGTCTCCAGTTTATCCCTCACTGCCGTGATAACGTCGCGCGCATTTTTACCCGACCGCAGGATCACCACGCCGCCAGCGACTTCTCCCTGGCCGTTCAGCTCGGCAATACCACGCCTCATTTCGGGCCCGGTCTGCACGCGGGCAACATCCCGCAGATAAACCGGCACGCCGTTCTCACCTGTTTTCAGGACGATGTTATTAAAATCATCAATGCTCTGAAGATAACCGCTGGCACGGACCATATACTCCGCTTCGGCCATTTCAACGGATGAGCCACCGGCCTCCTGGTTAGACGATTCAAGTGCCTGTTTCACTTCGGGCAGGCTGATACCGTACTGGGACAGTTTTACCGGATTGACCTGAATCTGGTACTGTTTCACCACGCCGCCAACCGAAGCGACCTCAGCCACGTTCGGGATGGTTTTCAGCTCAAATTTCAGGAACCAGTCCTGCAGAGAGCGCAGTTCTGAAAGGTCGTGTTTTCCGTTGCGATCGACAAGGGCATATTCAAATATCCAGCCCACTCCCGTGGCGTCCGGGCCGATTTCAGAGCTCACACCCGCAGGCAGTTTGCCCTGAACCTGATTCAGGTATTCCAGCACGCGCGAACGGGCCCAGTACAGATCGGTGCCGTCTTCAAAAATGACATACACATACGAATCACCGAACTGTGAAAAGCCACGCACGGTTTTTGCGCCAGGTACGGACAGCATGGTGGTGGTAAGCGGATAGGTGACCTGGTTTTCTACAATCTGCGGGGCCTGTCCGGGATAGCTGGTTTTAATAATGACCTGCACATCTGACAGGTCAGGCAGCGCATCGACCGGCGTGTTAATTATCGTCCATGTGCCCCAGATGCTGAGAAACAGTGCGCCCATCATGACCAGGAAACGGTTGGCGACAGAGCGCCGGATAATCCATTCAATCATCGTCGTCTCCTCAGTGCCCTGAATGCATATTTACAGGCTGCTCAGACATTGCTGGCATACTGTTTTCTGTTTTTTCAGGGTGGCGCATACGTTCCAGCGCGCCCGTAATATTGGCTTCGGAGTCAATGAGGAACAGGCCACTGACCACCACGGTATCGCCTTCATTCAGGCCGGAGCCAATGCCGGACTGTTGCTGTGATTCATGCAGAACGTGGATCTGTTTCGGCACAAACTTGCCTTCATCATCAACAGTAATCACGCGCTGTTCTTTGCCGGTATCGATAACGGCCTGGCTTGGTATCAGCAGCATCTCCTGGCTCTTGGTATTCAGTTTCAGATAGGCATTCATGCCCGGCTTGAGAAACTCATCCTTATTAGAAACCTGGAGACGGACCTGAAGCGTACGGGTTGTCTGATCCACGCTGGGAAGAATGTTCCATTTTTCGACATGGAATGTTTTATCCGGATAAGCCGGTACCGAAATTTCAAACTGCGACGTATCTTTCAGCAGATAGGCGATAGATTCTGGCACTGCAGCGCTGATCCAGACCGGGTCCATCCCCTGAATCTGAGCCACTACTTTATCTTTCGAAATATTCATTCCGGTGCGCAGGTCAAACGCAGTAATGACACCATCAATAGGTGCTTTAATGGTAAAACGGGTCTGGATTGTGCGGGTTGAACGCAGCCTTTGAATATCCTCTTCCGGCATACCAGCCAGACGAAGTCGCTCCAGAACCCCTTTTATCTGGGTTGACGTACCGCCTGTACCGGATAACAGCAGGAACTCACTTTGTGCCTCAACCCATTCAGGAATGGTGATATCGATAAGCGGAGTGCCTTTCTTCACATGATCGCCAATCGTCAGGGGATACACTTTTTCGACGAAACCGTCAGAACGCGCCTGCACAATGACAAACTGATACTCGTTGTAACTGACATTAGCCGGGATTGTCTGGGAATAATTCAGCATTCCTCGCGTAACTTTTTGCGTTTTTAATCCCAGATTCTGAACCTGGGTTGGATCGATACGGATCCCGCCACTGCTTTTATCGCCACTTTCATCAGCATATTTCGGCACCAGGTCCATATCCATAAAGGGAGATTTTCCGGGTTTATCAAATTTGGTATCCGGTTTCATCGGGTCATACCAGAAAAGTACCTTTCGCTCCGGTGCCTTTTGTTCGGTTTGTACTGTTTTTTGTGATGAGTTTACATACTGCCAGGCAGTAACCGATATCAGCCCCCCTGCTATGAGGCTGCTGATAATTATTGCAGCATATTTTATCTTTAAAGAAGCCATACAATTTCTCGCAGAAAAATCAAAACACCTGGCATATGCGCCCGATCATTCATTCACAGTAATCCCTTAATGAATGTTCAGGCGCACTGGATGTATTCGCTCCGGACTGATAATCAGGATTGCGTAACGTTAATGCTTTTGAGTAAGGAGATATTGCCCTGCTGAATAAACGAGAAATCGACATGGTTGCCGGTTTTCAGGGCATTGATAGCGTCGTCTGCATTAACAAAAGTGAAGCGCATGGTCATTGCAGGCCAGCCCACAGCAGGGATTGCTTCGTGCGAAATGGTAATCTTTTTACTATTCATATCAATGTCTTTAACGACACCGGTGCCCTTGATAACCTGCTGTACCGAAGCATCACTGGCAGCATTCATATCGCCATGCTGATGTGTTTCAGCATGAAGACCGGCAGAAAACATGACAGAGAAGGCACCAAATAAAACGGCTTTAAGTGAATTACGCATTTTTAATTTCCTGATTAATTAAATAAATTTACTCTACCCAACCGCCACCCAGCGCGGTAAACAGATTAATTTCGTTAACCTGTCGGGAATAGGTAAGATCGAGAATGGTTTGCTGCGTAGCGAAGAGGGAACGTTCTGCATCCAGCACTTCGATGTAACTGACAGCACCACTTGCATATAATCCTCTGGCACGCTGGAGAGTTATCTGAAGTGAATCAAGATAACGCTGCTGTGACTCAAGTTGCTGGCTAAGGCTGTCGCGCAGCGCAAGCGTGTCGGAAACATCCTTAAAGGCTGACTGAATTTTTTGTTCGTAATTAACCACCGATTGTTGCTGGCGAATTTCAGCCAGCTTCAGATTGGCTTTGTTCCTGCCAGCATTAAATATAGGAATTTCAATTTTAGGAATAAAATTCCACATTCCACTTCCTGACGTAAAGAGGCTGGACAGCTCCGTACTGCTTGAGGAGAGACCACTGGTCAGGGTAATGGACGGGAAAAAAGCCGCTCGCGCTGCGCCAATATTGGCATCAGCCGCTTTCAACTGGTATTCCGCTTCCATAATATCCGGACGCTGCAGCAATATTTGTGACGACAGATTTGGTGGCAATTTTACTGGTGCGATCTCCCCACCTTTAATCCCTTTTTCTGACGGAACTGCGCGGTACGTTCCCAGCACCAGTTGCAGGGCATTGTTTGCCTGAGCCAGATCGCCTTCTCGTTTGGCTATTTCGGCGCGGGTACTTTCGATTTGCCCCTTGGCTTGTTCAAGCGCCAGAACGTTCGTACTCCCGGTCACCAGTTGTTGCTCAACGAATGCATAAGACTGTTCATAATTTTTCAGCGTTTCCCGCGCAATACGGAGTTGTTCGTACGCCAGTTGCTGGCTGAAATAGCTCTGTGAAACGTTGGAGACCAGCAGGATGTGTACGGCACGACGGGCTTCTTCGCTGGCAAAGTAGTTCTGGCGATCAGCCTCACTCATGTTCTTAAGTTTGCCAAAAAAATCGAGCTCATAGCTGAGCTCCAGACCCGCGTCGTACTCCTGTGTGGTCGGCTTGTCACCTTTCAGACCACCGTTGTATGTGATCCCGGATGAGGCATTCAGTTGGGGATAACGATCTGCATCCGTGACGTTGAACTGGGCCCGGGCCTCTTCAACCTTCAGGGCAGCCATTCTCAAATCACGGTTATTATTCAGGGCTTCACCGATCAGCCTGCTGACCTGGGGATCGACAAAAAAGTTTCGCCAGCCCGTATCCTGATAGCTGTTTACCGCAGGCGTCAGACTGTTTTTAGACAATGAAAACTGCTGGGGAACCGGAGCTGGCGGACGCTGATATTCAGGTGCCAGAGAAACACAACCAGCCAGGATGAATATGGTACTGATGCTGAGTAATTTTAATTTGAACATAACGCTTCTCGTACAGGCAGACCTGGTAAATGGTTCAAACGAAGTCCAGAGTATTGATAGGGATACTTTACCGAACGCTCTCTGTTTGCCGGGTGACAGGATAATGACAATGTTGTCATTTTTGCTGTAATCCGTTGATAACGATCGTGGGCGCAATAAAATGACATTAGCAGCCAGCCGGGGAGCATGATGAAAATATTAATCGTTGAAGACGAAATTAAAACAGGTGAATATCTCAGCAAGGGGCTGACAGAGGCGGGGTTCGTCGTGGATCACGCTGATAATGGTCTGACCGGATATCATCTTGCCATGACAGCCGAGTATGATTTAGTCATCCTGGATATCATGCTGCCTGATGTAAACGGCTGGGATATCATCCGTATGCTGCGCAGTGCCGGAAAGGGGATGCCGGTATTACTGCTGACGGCCCTTGGCACGATTGAACACAGGGTCAAAGGACTTGAGCTGGGTGCGGACGATTATCTGGTGAAGCCCTTTGCGTTTGCTGAACTGCTCGCCCGGGTAAGAACCCTCCTCAGGCGGGGAAACACGATGATCACGGAAAGCCAGCTTAAAGTGGCTGACCTCTCGGTTGATCTCGTATCCAGAAAAGTCAGCCGCGCCGGGAACCGCATTGTGCTCACCAGTAAAGAGTTCAGCTTGCTGGAATTCTTCATTCGCCATCAGGGAGAAGTTCTTCCCCGCTCCCTGATTGCCTCTCAGGTCTGGGACATGAATTTTGACAGCGACACTAACGCGATTGATGTCGCAGTAAAGCGACTCCGCGCTAAAATAGACAACGATTACGGGACAAAACTGATCCAGACAGTGCGGGGCGTGGGCTACATGCTGGAGATCCCGGATGCATAGCAAACCGTCCAGACGACCTTTCTCACTCGCTCTGCGGCTGACCTTTTTTATCAGCCTGTCCACAATACTGGCGTTTATCGCCTTCACCTGGTTTATGCTGCATTCTGTTGAAAAGCATTTTGCCGAGCAGGATGTCAGCGATCTGCAACAAATCAGCACCACACTGAGCCGTATACTCCAGTCCCCGGCAGATCCGGATGAAAAAAAAGTAAGCAAAATAAAGGAATCAATTGCCAGCTACCGCAACGTTGCCCTTTTGCTCCTCAATCCCAGGGGTGAAGTGCTCTTGAGCTCAGCTCAGGGGGCGGCACTACGCCCGGCAGTGAATTCAGCAGATTTTAGCGAGCACAGCCGCGCACGGGATGTCTTTCTCTGGACGGTGGAGGATCCTGCGGGACCGATGGATACCGGGTCCGGAATGAAGATGGAAACATACCGGATTATCGCCTCCTCTGGCCAGGCGATATTTCAGGGCAAACAGCAGAACTATGTCATGCTGACTGGCCTCTCCATTAATTTCCATCTCCATTATCTTGATGCGCTGAAAAAAAATCTGATTGCAATCGCTGTTGTGATAAGCCTGCTGATTGTTCTGATCATTCGCATCGCTGTCCGTCAGGGGCATCTGCCCCTTCGTAATGTCAGCAATGCCATTAAAAGCATCACCTCCGAGAATCTTGATGCGCGGCTGGAACCGACACGGGTTCCCATTGAGCTGGAGCAACTGGTTATCTCGTTCAATCATATGATTGGAAAGATTGAGGATGTCTTTACCCGCCAGGCCAATTTCTCTGCCGATATCGCGCACGAGATCAGAACGCCCATCACCAATCTGGTGACACAGACTGAAATCGCGCTGAGTCAGGATCGAACCCAGAAGGAACTTGAGGATGTCCTCTACTCCAGCCTGGAAGAGTATAACCGGATGACCAAAATGGTCAGCGACATGCTGTTCCTGGCGCAGGCGGACAATAATCAGCTGATACCTGACAGGGTCATGTTTGACCTCAGAGCGGAAGTCATGAAAGTCTTCGAGTTTTTCGAAGCCTGGGCCGAAGAACGCAATATCACGCTCAAATTTGACGGGATGCCCTGCCTGGTTGAGGGAGATCCACAAATGTTCAGAAGGGCGATCAATAATCTGTTATCCAATGCCCTGCGTTATACCCCGGAGGGACAGGCAATCACCGTCTCAATAAGAGAGCAGGAGAGCTTTTTTGACCTTGTGATTGAAAATCCGGGGAAACCGATCCCTGAAGAACATTTATCAAGGCTGTTTGACCGTTTTTATCGGGTGGATCCATCCAGACAACGAAAAGGAGAAGGCAGCGGCATCGGCCTTGCGATTGTGAAGTCAATCGTGGAAGCACATCACGGAAGAGTGCAGGTGGAATCAGACGTACGCTCCACGCGTTTTATCTTATCCGTGCCCAGACTGGAGAAAATGATCCCGGAAACCCAATACTGAGAATAAAGATTTAAATGACAAAGATGTCATTAGCCTGTCATGCAGCAAACAGAAGCCATTCGATATAATTAGTGCAACTTATCAGGAAGGCTGGATTGCTTCATCAATACCCGGCGTCAGAGTACGCCAGGAAATGAATATCCAGTCCTCTCCCGGAGAAATAAACACTGCCGAACCTGTTTCAGTTATGGAACTGAAAACGTCGGTTGTACTTCCCCGGACATCACTAATTCAGAAATGGAGATTTATCATGAAAAATATCGTATTAGCATCCTTGCTGGGCTTTGGTTTAATTTCTTCGGCCTGGGCCACTGAAACCGTGAATATCCATGAGCGGGTCAACAATGCACAGGCTCCTGCTCACCAGATGCAGTCTGCTGCGGCTCCTGTCGGGATCCAGGGGACTACTCCTCGTATGGCCGGTATGGACCAGCATGAACAGGCCATTATTGCTCATGAAACCATGACGAACGGGTCGGCGGATGCGCACCAGAAAATGGTTGAAAGTCATCAGAGGATGATGGGAAGTCAGACCGTTTCCCCTACCGGGCCGTCGAAGTCATTAGCGGCAATGAATGAGCATGAAAGAGCTGCAGTTGCCCATGAATTTATGAATAACGGTCAGTCTGGCCCACATCAGGCCATGGCCGAAGCGCATCGTCGCATGCTCAGTGCAGGCTGACGGCGAGGGAAGTATCTGTGCTGTCCTTATTTCCTTGATAGATTTTTCCGTAACCGGATATATGGCAACATCTTTGCCCCCTACAGGGGGCATTTTTATCAGATTCTGCTACAGTTAACGGGTATCAACTTAAAAGGATATTTTTTATGAAAGCCAGAAACACTTTATTTGCAGTATTATTGTTATCCCTGCCAGCGATTTCAGCAGAACATTCAGAAATGAAAATGACTGATATGTCTACCTCGGCTTCGTCACAGGAATATATGGCTGGCATGAAAGACATGCATGACAAAATGATGGCTGCCGTAAATGAATCCGATCCCGACAAGGCTTTTGCGAAAGGCATGGTAGCGCACCATGAAGGGGCAATAGCAATGGCTGAGACCGAGCTAAAATACGGAAAAGATCCGGAAATGAGAAAGCTCGCACAGGACATCATTAAAGCTCAAAAAGGTGAAATTGAGCAGATGAATAAATGGCTTGATAGTCAAAAGTAAACATTGCAGAAATGTCACGACAAGCGTGATTTTACATCGCTCCTGGGCACGGGAGTCTGTTAATCTTTATATAATTCAAACCCGATTAATTTCGGGTTTTGTATTTTCACGCGCCAAATCGGTAACTACCAGGAAATAATGACCGTCTCTGCAAGCAAGGTAAAAGCATTACTATTGAATAACACTCACCTGTTCTCACCTTTATAATAGCGAATCAAATCCTCCAGAGATATATCGATAGCTACCTGTTTTAATAACTCCTTTCTCTCATTATATATTTTCTCAAGCATTTCTTCATATCCCTGGCCGAGGTGAATTTGCTTATGGCAATTGCAACACAGCGATATTATATTTTCTTCGACGTCAAGCGAAGTGTTAAAATCATCCTGCATGGACATAGGTACAATGTGATGAGGTTCAGTATAATTCAGGGAAGAGTTACGCCTTCTGAAGGTTGGGTGTTCACCATCGACTTCACATCTGTAACCTGCTTTGTTCAGTGCATTTTTCGAAACCCCTTTATTTCTTGGGTACGAGACGCCATTTTTTACTTCAATTGCATGTTTCTTTGGTTTAGCTTCCCCTGTATATTCAAATGCCTGGGCGATATCAAATGTATTATTCGCTTCCATGGCGTTGATCAACTCATCGTCTGAGTAATACTCATTGATGGTTATTTCTTCCACACCAAATAAATCCAGCTCTTTAATTGCCTGAACAAGTTCATCACGAATAGTCCATAAGTATCTTTTTGGTTTTTCACCGGTTTCTTTACTCTTCATGACTGTAATGAATTTTGTGCCAGGTGCTATATTCCCGATCCCTTTAACTTCAAACCTTCCTAGCTCTTTTTGAACTCTACCACCGAGCCCGTTAATAACGCCATTAGCACTCATACTGTGCTGGTCGTACTTTTTGCCTATATCAAAACATGTGCAGGAATGATTTGGTTCAATATACCATTTTTTTAACGCCTCAATACTTTTAGAGTCAAAAACCTTTTCATTCATTAACAGATTTTTCCATTCTTCCACACTGATATCAATGTCGCAGACGTACTCCCCGTCAATTACCTGGCAAATCTTATAGATCACGATCTATCCCCCCCTGTAATAAAAAAATCATCACAATACACAGTCAGTTACCCGGTATGAGTGCAGTCAGGTAACATCTGCAGTATGCCATATTTTCAGCTCTGGTAAATCAGAAAAACCATTGTCATGGCATCTCAAATTAAATTATTTCTGAAATTACTAAACTTCAGCATCCATCACCGACTATACCATGTTTTCTGTCTGGCCCAGATATAATGGACAGTTAGTTCCGCTCATTATCCGCGATGATGAAATAGTCTCCGGCCAACAAAACCGTACAATGTTTTCAATGACCTGCACTTTTAACTGAACAAGTGAAAAACCATTCAGAACTTAAAATGTTAACAATAATTTCATGCTGGCGTGTATGCCACATTATTCACATTTTGCGAATGAAAATAACTGGCATAATTGAATTTAATGATAATGTTACATATTGTCAGCCAGGTTCCGGAAAGCGAGAACCGGAACCGCACCTGTCCAGCCGGTATTTCCGTCGATGACCCTCGCTTTTTACTGATTTGTGCCCGACTGAGAAATCGGTAACTCAGTTTCGGAATCGGCGCAGATGAGTTTCCGGAACAAAATAAATGTTGCCGCGCGCCCGTGAGCATGCCACGTACAGCCTGTTACGGGACGACGGTGGAAGGGCTGCCAGTTCCTGACGGGTCAGAAGCTTCCAGTGGGCGGGCCCCATCACAATGCAGACATCCTGAAAGTGATCGAGCCCTTTGCTGACGCCCCAGTTCATGGAATAGCAGCCGTAACGGTGATGTTCACGATAGAAGAGCTTAATCACCGTATTATCGGCGTGCAGGGTGGCTGTGCGCTCTGCATCTGTGATCGTTTCAATCAGGGTGGCATGTATCCCATGGGCAGCGATACGGATGTTCAGTTGCCCGGTGATAAACTCGCACACCGAAGTCGAGCAACGCCATGTTCGGTTGAGCGTGTTACGGTCAACCATGAAACCTGCTGCGGCGAAGCGGGCCTCATATCGCGTAATGTCATCGTGCAGCGCTGAATTAACGTTGCCGTCACGGCTTGTATCAAAGGTATGCTGATAAAAATCACCGCAACACAGCACAGTGATTTCCGCACGGCAGAGCTCCAGCAGAAAATCAAAGTCATGTCCGGCAAAGTCCTGGACTTCATCGACAAGCAGTTCATCGTAGTAACGGGCAAGCCGGGTACGGATATCCGGCAGCAGCCCCCGGGCTGTCAGCAAGTGTGCGAGCCTCCGGTGATATAGCCGTCCGGCGGGATCCTGATAATGCCGGGCATTCGTGCGCGGTATTCCGGGAGGGGGTCGGTCGAAGCTCAGGCCACGCGATGCCAGCCGCTCCTGCAGGAAAGGCCGGAAGCAAAAACCGTGCAGAAACTCAAACCAGGTCATCACCCTGATCCCGTCCGGGATAAAGCCAAAACGTCTGATAATCTGCGCCCGCAGATGCGCTTCATTATTCACGGTGAAGGTCAGGATCAGCGTTCTCCGGTCCTCACTCAACCGCCGTATCAGCAGCGTGGTCTTGCCCGAGCCGGCAACCGCAAATATCACTCTCTTATCCATGCCAGTGCCTCCTGAATATAATCAGGTACCGTCAGCTCTTCGGCGTGCAGCTGTAACAGCCGGAATGCTGCTTCTGCCTTATTGGCCAGCATGTATTCCTGCACCGTGAGTGTTCGGCGGGTTCCGCGGAAAAGCGCGTCACACAGAGCAGCGTTATCCTGATACAGGCAGATTTCAAATGTGGATCGGGTGTTGTCGCGATCAGCAAATGCCCGGGTGCGGGAACACAGCACATCAGCATAGCGTTCATCGCAGTTTTGCTGATAGTTTCCGTCATTATCACGAAGGGCCGCGACGCGATTTTCCAGAAGACGGGCCAGTTCAAGATAACGACGGAAACTCGTTCCGCCGATAGCGATGATGTGAACCCCGTCATCCTCCGGCGCCCTGCCATACAGGCGGCGATAAAAGGCCTCAATCAGAATAAACTCAGCATCCCCCTCCACGAGCAGTACACGTCTGGCTAGCGCAAATTCCAGCACGTTATTATCCGGTGCTTTCATGAAGAAGGCGGCAGTCTCAGCGGAAAGTTCATTCATCAGTACCGGCCGGGTAGATCCGAGGAGGATTGCCTTACGTAGATCGAGGCGGGAGGAGATATGGCTGCTGTGTGTGGCAATAAACACCTGCGTCTGCCGTTCAGTGGCAAGCTGATTAACCAGCCTCTTCATACTGACATGGCTGAGATGATTCTCCGGCTCCTCAAGCAACAGTGCGTGGAGCTCTCCCTGCTGCTGATGCCGCTGCAGCGCAAACTCTGTTTTGATGAAGCACTGCCTTCCTTTTCCACGGTGACGAATGGAAATACCGTCCTCGGTAATGTCCAGATTCGCCTCAAGACCTGATTTAGCACCGGAACGCACGCCAAACTGATACGTTTCCAGCGTGTCGTTTATGGCTGACAGATGCCGGGTGCAGAAGAGCATTTTCTGTTGCCGGTAACTGTTTTCAAGCCGGTAACGATCGGCCACCGGCACATTGACGCTGTAAACTGTGCGCGTATATTCCTGTGCGGCGTGCTCGTTATCGATGCGTGCACTGTCTAACAGCAGATGGCGCAGATAGCGTCTGAAGCCGGCGAAATGACCACCGGAGAAGGTGCTGAACCGCACGGAATAGTATTCATAGGGAAAATTATCGGGATCCTGCTGTAGTACATTGTGAATATCCTGACCGTATTCCTCCGTCATTGGTGCAATGCGCATTCTGAGTCCATCCGCATCGATACCCGCCAGATTTTGCCTGCCGTTCAGGTCAGGATCTCCCCCATTACTCAGGAAAACGTCAGCTGTCAGCACGGGTAACAGCTCGGCGCGGCGCTCACCTTCCTGAAAATGCCTGACTGCTGACTGGGACAGGAGCGATTCCACACCCAATGCCTCGACCCGGTGCCGGCTGTCACTCAGCACAAGGTCAAGGGCCAGCAGAATCGTGCTTTTCCCGGACTCGTTGTCACCGACCAGAATGTTACGGTCATGAGTGAAGCGCAGATCCAGTTCCGGAAACTTTTTAAAGTTTTGTAGCATAAGCCGCGTGATCAGAGGCATCTTTTATTCCTTTATATACCGCTGACAGAAAGAGTGTCCGGCAGCGCCAGACCGCCTGTTTTGTATTACAGCGTTATCTTACCCAGTCTTCCAGCACAAGACCCGGCACCCGCTCAAATTCCCGCACATTATTGGTCACCAGCACGGCACCGGCGGCGATGGCGTGCCCGGCGATCGCCGTGTCGTTCGGCCCGATCGGCGTGCCGGCGAGGCGCAGCGCCACCTTAATTTCCGTGGTCGCGTCCACCGCGGTACGGTCCCAGGGCAGGATGGCATCAAGGCGGGCAGCGAAGGCGTCAGCCAGCTTCTGTGCGGCTGGTCCTGCTTCCTGTGATGCCAGTGACACTTCGGCCCAGGTGATGGCCGAAACCACAATGCGGTGACCCCGCAGCACCGCCTGCTCCAGACGCTTCAGGACGGCTTCCGGCTGCTCGCGCATGATGAACGAGCAGATGTTGGTGTCGAGCATATACATTTTGTTCACAGGTTAACCCGTCCTTCGTCGCTGACAACGTCCCCGCGCTCAGCCATAAAGTCCGGGTCAGCTTTTTCGAGCTCCAGGAACGAGCCCCAGGTCGGCCGGACGGGACGCAGAATAATGCTGTCCCCTTCCCGGACGATCTCCAGCTCGCTCACCCCCTCAAAATCCAGATCGCGGGGCAGGCGGATGGCGCGGTTGTTGCCGTTTTTGAAAATGGATACGGTTCTCATGATTTTTCTCCCGGGTAAATATGGATATGTGATGCATATCCGGAATGAGGTTCATTGCACCGGGTGTGTGCATATGTTCAGTATAGGCAGATGTTCAGCATATGTATATATAGAGCATATGCAGATGGTGAGTATATGCGTATGCCATACCTATGCAGATGTCAGGCATATGGATATGCTTTGCATATCCTTTCTTTTCACTTTTCCCGGTCAGATCCGAAAAATACCAGTTCCGGATCTAAACTCTGGACTGACCGGAAGAATGCAAGATTATGATTTTTACAGAACTACTCTGCTCACAGGACGTATGATGAAGAGGTTGACCACCCACATATCAGGAACGCTATGTCTGGCATACTGCTTAATCGCCTCACTACTAAAGTGAGAGCACAACTCAAACGCACCCTCAAAGGAAATAAGACATATAAGAAGCATCGCTGGAACCTTGTTGAAAGGGCGCAGGTTTACTGCTCCACGCATTATCTGAAGGCCATGTTTTTGCTCTGGGCTATGGCAGGCAGTGCTGTCCTCATAGCGATAGGCTTTCGTGCTGAATTTAGTAGCTTTGCGGCCAATTACCTGAAAAACGTCACTAAACTTCCTGAATGGATGTCAAACCTGCTGGGCGCCCAGCTGACGATAATCGGGATTGTGTTCCCGCTTGTTGTCGGACTGATCAGCGTGCTCTTTCAGAAAAAATCCTCGCGAATCCACATTCAGACCGCCTATCAGTTGCATTCGGGTTATATGTTTGCGGGACTCAGTGGGCTATCACTTGCTGCTTTTATACTGATAAGTGGGTTATTTTTAGCTGCCGGTGACAAATATCTTGATACGGCATTTGCGGTTACGGCCTTAATCTGGATGCTTTTCAATATTGTACTTTCGATATGGTTCTTTATTACCAGCCTTAACATTCTGGATGACAAGAAACGCGATCACCTCATGCTGAAGTATTTTCAGTCCCAGATTGTAGAAAACCATATTCTGCGTTCCCTTAAATACTCATGGATACAGTATCCTGGTTCACACATAGGTAAGGATTATATAAAGGGAATAATCATTCTTCCCTACTCTGTCTCAAGCGAAGAAAGTATGGGCTCGGTTAAATTCCATATTGAGGATCATATCGAAATCAGCGATGTGTATCTTGGACCACTAAATTTTCTTTTACACCTGCTGAAACCTGTGCAGGATAAGAATGGCTCGATTGTTATTCTGCCGTCCCAGGCAAAAAGGGATAACAAAATAACACTACTTTCCTCAACAGACGTGATTATCCCTGGGGGGTGGCCGTTCTTTTTCAGACAATGTTTTATAAAAGGTCCGAAAATAAACTGGAAAGAGTACAGACACATTACCCGTGATTTTTATGGAGAGGTTTATGATGCTCTGGAAGACAAAAATATAAGTACCTTTATCATCGCAACAGACCGGCTGATTGATACATACACAACATTGAAAAAAAGCTTCCGGTATGCTGATGGAAACTATATTGATGAATGTCATGGTTCAGGTATGTCACTTACATTCAGCCAGTCATTCTATCATGATTTTTACCGTTTCAGTAACGAGGTGGTAAAGTCACTGGAAACAACGGGGGAATATTTCCGTAAAATTATTGATGTACCATTCTCTGTATATCGTGATTCAGACAGCCGTGAAATCGTCGATTTTCAGCAGTGTATGGAATCCCTTTCCTACGTATGGTACGTGTTGAACAACTGGAAAAGAGGGTATGCAGAAACTCTGTCGGTCAGTCAGGAGCAGCGTCACAGGGAAGTTGTCAAAGATTTTATAGGTGAATGGGAAAGCTGGTACATGTGGCGACGTATTAAGGGCCGTGGCGAGAACCGGTTTGATGATGACTCGGCCGAACTGCTTTCTCATCTTTATGAGACAGCGCGGATAGTCATGGCGGCTGTGATGTCAGACGACCGCTATGCCTCAGATCACAGTACGGATATGCTTTTACTCTGGTTCAGCCGGAATCGGTTTGAACAGCACTTTGAACAATACCGCTGGCACAGCTTTTTCCTGACGCCGTCGTATCTTACACAGGCCTCTGACAAACCGGCCTGGCAGGCCATCCTCAGAGGAAATGCATATTCAGAAAAAGCTGCACAGGCAATCATTTTTTTCAATGCACTGACAGATATTCGACTGCTCACTGCCGGATATATTCTTTCGCATGTTCAGCAGAAAAAAAATGTACGTCTGAACAATGTTATAACACGACTTCTTACTTCTCAACCTGTCTATCCGACAGGTGCGCATGATCTTATGACGACGTCGTTAACTTCTTCGGCTGATATTATTGACATTATTATCAGGCTGGAATGTCGTCCGTGCGACAGTGAGGATTCCTGGTACAAGACGATGTCTGATCTCGTAAAGGCGTTTTCATCATTTAATGAAACTGAGATCATATCAGGACGTATCTATATGGGAACCTATGAAGATGTCAGGAATATTTACGCCAGTTATGCAGATATCGCTTTTTATCTTTCCGCTAAGTTCCTGCCTGTCACCCAGCGTGTAAGGATGGCACTGAACGACAACCTGTTTACTTATCATCAGAAGGAACAGATTATTTATCAACTCCAGGGTTTTAAACGCCGTGAAGACAGTCCCTCGGATGGATATTTAATGTCTGATAAAGCCTTTAAAGAGAAGATTGTTTGTTTCAATGAAACCCTCGATGCCTATATTCAGGCTTTCAGCCGGAGCATGCATTCAGAGCTTCTTAACGCCGAGATTGATACTGAGCTGCTGAAAAATACCGATCTTACTCTTACCCGTGAACTACCCTTAATGCTTGCCCGGGATGCACTGCTTTCACGATTTTCTTACAGTACATCAAACAGCGGGGAGATAGCGTGGACAGCCAGGTCAGTTAACGGAGGCATGTCCAAAAATATCTTAGCCCGTGGGATCAGCAGCACTAATTCGGTAATACTGACACCTGTTTCTGCCATTAAACAGAATCTGCTTGGTGATGTTTACCATGGACTGAGTCAGCTGCAGCCCCTCCGGACAATCAACGTCCGCGACGAATATGAACTGCTGAAGCATTTAAGGGAGATGACTGCCGACAACGAAGACTATACGCTGATTTTCTTCGGAACCCATCTGGGAAGCGAGCTACGTGAGATGAGCTACCACGCAGAAAGGTTTGCGGAACTGGGGATCATACTGGATATGAAGAGTGATCTCGATGGCCTTATGCCAGTCAGGATCAATAACTGTGGAATCTATCAGGTATGGGATAATGATGGAGGATTTTACTCCCTGCTTGTCCGGAACAATGTCTTTGGATCCCTTCACATGCTGAGCGATCCCGACGGACAGCCTTTCAGTACTTCGTGGCATGCAAGTGATGAAGACCCTCTGTCGGGCTGGGTGACTACCAGCTGGAAACAGGAACTTGGGATTAGTGGTTCCGTCGTGGCAAGATTTAATCACTCCTGACCAGTCTGGCTGAACGGCGCGAGAATGCCGTTCAGCTATTATTGTTGCTGTTAAGTTAATTATTAACCGCTAATTTTACAATATAAACAAATATCTGATTTTTGCAACAATCATCTCTCATTAGTGCATTATCGGCATAAATCCTTCTGCATTCCTCCTGAGATCCGAAAACCCCTGAACTCGGATCTCAATGAAATTGCGTGGAATTTGAGCAATATTCATTACCCTACATCTTCAACGTGCTATCTATAACGGTTGATACATCTCACTAAGTCCGGAGATTGTTATGAGCGTCAAAATCACAGGTTTAGACAAAATGCAGAAACAGCTAAAAGAGGTTGAGAGAGCAACAGAGGCATTAAACGGAAGCTATGATGTCCATTTCGATGCTAACGATCCTGTCAGCATTGAGAACGCGATTCAGGAAGCCTATTCCATGGTGCACGAACGCGCTTCTGGTTATGCTTCTAATCCGATGGTCAGCCCATTAATCGAACACATGAAAGAAAATCTGCGCCAACAGATTCTGGACAGTGCAGAACAACAAAGACAGGAGAACGGGCAGGATGGCGATTGATATCTTTCAGTCACTTAAAAATTGCGTATTCGATCTTCAGCGCGCTGACGTTCAGAACTACCAGCAGCCTCTTAAACAATTGGCCCGGCTGTTGAACTCAGAGAATCTGCAGTCAGTTAATGCACATCTGACCCGCAATGTTGAACTTGATGCCTTTCTGGCCAGGAGTGAAGAAACTGAATCCAGCATGGCTGGTTCCGCTGTTCTACAGTGGCCTGATGAGCCCGCTGATATTTTGGGCCTGAAGTTGCTGCTGATCGAGAAAATGGCAGCCGATAACAATTTTTCCTTTAATTTCTGTCATACATTTTTCTATGATCGAAATATTATTGAATCCATTCGAAAATTCACTTCATCATTAGTTGTCCCGTTCGTGCGCGATTACCAGTTGTATGTGGAAAACCAACACGATCCCGAACCTGCAGTGTTTCGTCCGGTTTCCCGAAAAATTTTTATTGTTCATGGCCATGATAATGATGCCCTTCAGTCTGTTGCCCGTTTTATATCCCGGATAGGGCTTGAGGAAATCATTCTTTCTGAACGTCCTGACGGCTCTAGAACAATTATAGAGAAAATTGAAGCGGAGTCAGGGGATGTCAGCTTTGCCATTGTGCTGATGACGCCCGACGATAGCGGCAGTGCTCTGGCATCTGAAAGCACTCGTCTGCGTGCGCGCCAGAATGTCCTGTATGAGCTCGGATATTTCGCCGGGAAGCTTGGACGTGGGAAAGTACTTGTACTCAGGAAGGGAGATATTGAAATCCCTTCAGATCTTGCCGGGGTTCTCTATACCGAGCTTGATGAGCATGGTGGATGGAAACGTAAGCTGCTGAGTGAGCTGGCGTATGCCGGTGTTCCTTTTGACAAGGAAAAAGCGTTAAGTGCCTGACCCATTCATTTAGTAAGAAAAGGCCGCTAAGCGGCCTTAATTTTTGGTCAGTCATCATTTTCCAGCGCAGTCTTGAGCGCTTCCTGCTCCGGCGTCAGTTCGTTGCCGGAAAGCATACCCTTCAGCTTTTCCTCAACTGCAGGCCAGTCATCGAAGAACGGACTGACTTGATCTCGTGCAATGCGGCGATATGCCCCTTTGTTAGAACTGAAGACGCTTGTCTGTAACCGTATCAACAGATCAACAAGGCCTTCATCAGTTGAAGTCACTTCTCTGATCCATCGTTTAACGGTTTCGACTGAGCTCATGTCTCTCCATGCGTAGAGATACCCGAGAATAGACTTGCGCAGGAGAAGTTGTTGCTGAAGTTCTGGCTGATTCATACGTTCAGCAAACCTGTCACGCAACCGTTCCGTAATATCGCGACTGAAAAGAGCGTCTGAAGGCGAAGGTACTGCATTTTGAGCAAGTCCGTGTTCCCAGATAAGATCCCGCATAAAATCGGCTGTCCAGAACGGCGAAGCACCCGTAACGATCAGCTTTTCCATCAGCGTGACCGTTCTGGTCTCATCAATATCCTGCATATGCTTCAGCAGATGCCGTACAACCTCATTAATACCCGTTTCACGCAGGGAAAACCATGGATTACGGATCCGGAAGCGAGTGCTCACCTCATCGGTATGATCGAAGAAAAAATGAACCAGCCCTGCGCACTCTTCGAAATTGCGTTCTCTAATCAAGCCAGGAGTCAGTCTGCTCAGTATATGTTCGAACCAGGTTCCTGACAGACTACCCACACTGTTGATTTTTGAGAGCAGCAATTCAGAAAGCTGCTGCTGTTTTTCCGGTACGCCTGCCTGCTCAAAAAGCTGTCTAAAGAATTCAGGTGGCAGAACATTCTGTGGTGATGAGAAGGCAAAATAATATCGCCAGTGCGTCAGGCTGCTGAGTCGTTTATCTGTCGTCTGGATATGACGAAAATCCTCACTGACGGGCTCAAAGAGATTCAGATATTCATCATTATGTCCGCTGATACCGGGGAGCCAGCCTGCAAGCGTCAGAAACGAGTCTGCATTGGATGCCCTGAACGTCTTCATACACCTGATAAGCTCCTCCCGGAAGTCTGCCTTTTCTCGGTCAGAAAGCATGCCCTGGCCGGCTTCAATCACGGACCGTTCTGTCAGGTAATGCTCTGTCCAGTCATACAGGGCCGGGTTTGTCACCCGGATAAGCTGGAGCAGACACAAATCAGGGAAATACACAAAATCCCGCATTCCCGGATACAGAAAAACCAGGGAATTAATGGCCTGATGGATTTCACGTGGCGTCGAAAGTGCGGCACCATATGTATCAGTTACCGCGGCGAGATCCCTTACCATTCCAGAGTCTGGCGGCTGATTATTAATTTGCTGATACAGCTGCTCAGCTCGCTGGCGAAATTCATTGCGTAGGTCAAAGGCTTCAGGCCGGGGTATTTTAAAACTGAGCTGAATGATTTTCTGCAGGTAACGGCTGCCATCTTCGATATTCAGCGCATGCTCAACGGCATGAGTGATAATCTGTCTGTCATAACAGAGAATATGGGTAAAGCGGGGCAGATCGGCTACTGCACGTACAAGCCTGAACACTTCTGCCACCTGGGATGGCTCCAGTCGGTCCAGATCATCCATGACAACAATAAACTTCAGATCCAGACTGACCAGTTGCTCTGCAATTTCAGTCCGAAGCTTTGTCGTGGTTTTCTGATCAACAGCCAGACGGCTGTCTGAAAATACCTTTATTCCGCCTGCTATCCAGTTAATAATGCTGGAAAACTGTCCGATATACTGAACCAGCGGAAGGACACGCGAGGAAGTATCCTGAGCATACTCAATCACTTTCTGCGCTTCCGGCGACAGCAGATATTTACGCCAGAGTTTTTTGAAACCCTTCGGAGGATGGCGTTTTTCCATTTCCTGCTGGATAACCGTGGCAACAGGAAGAAAGAGCGCTTCAACCGGAGTGCCGCCACTCAGCCAGGGGGAAATATGCAGCACATGCGTGTGACTATCTTTGTTCAGGGTAAGGTTTTTCAGTATCAGATTCAGGAGGCTCGTTTTACCCGATCCCCATGCCCCTTCTATTCCGACAATATTTGAAGCGTCCTGTGGAAGGGAAAGAATGGATCGGGATATATTTTCTGCGATATTACTGAAACCGTATCGATCCTCAGGTACATCTTCAACTGCCGCATCAAGCCCTTTCTGGTTCCACATCTGTCTCAGGATTCTCATATTACAGATCTCCGTACAGGCAGCGCAGACCGGTCAGGGCCTCCGCCAGCGCGCCTTCAGCGCATCGCATGCTGAGCTCCCGGACCAGCGCTTCAAAGGCCTCTGCCGGCATAAAAATCCGCAGGCCGTCGATACCAAAAAATCCCTCCTTCGTGACGTGTCCGGGCGGCGAGAACATCACGCGCCCGCCCTGATGACCGTGTGCAAGAGCCTCCGGGTTCCGGGCATACAGCGTGAACAGGCCTAGCAGTTCGGAGAACACTTCCCAGCCGTACGGCACCACAAAGTCCTGGCCGGTGATCAGCAGATGCAGTCGTGGTGTCTCATACCAGGCACCCGGGCGCGCACCGGGAGCCTGACCCTCAATGCGGATATCGAGGCGCAGCGAGCCGGCTTCAGTGGTTTGCGTGACGGCCGGGATCGCCGGACGCAGCTCCTGAGCCAGAGCACGGGCCTGCTCTGTACTCCACTCCAGCCCGCGCAGAACCAGGGGGAAAACGGCTTTCAGCCGCGGCAGGGTGAATATCTCCGCCAGCTGGCTGTCAGGCACGTCGGCCAGTTCAAAGCAGTCACTCTCCAGCGGGCGCAGGAGATATTCGGCATACATCTGGTCCACGACCGGACGCAGCTCCGCCCGGAACCGGTCAAATTCTTCGGTCCAGTTTTCACCGGCGAGTCGGAAGATCCCTTTCAGGTAAGGGCCGTCCAACGGCCGGCCGTTCTCAACCTGCCAGGCCAGCAGATCGCGGGTAATGTCGAGCAGCGTGCCCAGGGCCGGAAGCGTGGCCAGCCTGTCCTTTCCGTGCAGAAAAGCATCTCTGGCATGGTTCAACATGAAGCGCAGTTCATCCCGTGAGACCGGAGCGGTGCCGAAGGTCTGGCCGAGAATGATATGCCGGTACAGCTGCCGGACCGTGGTCTCCGGATCGGCGATGAGCTGAAAGTACCCGTCGCTGGCGGCGGCCGTTTTCAGGCCGTCATCGAGGAAGCGTTCGGCCAGGGCGTTGACTGAAACATTTTCTGCCCCTGCCCTCGCTTTGAGGGCCCCGATCAGTTTTTTGTGAAAACGTAGGTTAAGCTGGCTGAGCATCATCGTTCCTATCATCTTTGCTTTAACTCATATGCTATCATAGCAATGATTTTAATTGATAACTTATAACAACTAATCTATCTAATTTTTGTGATGAATTCTTAGTTAATGAAAGTGATGACTGTGTTGCTATAGCAACATCTGCCCTCTCTCATTTCTCTTCAGATCCGAAAACCCTGAGTTCCGGATCACGGCGATTTTCTGCGCTGATTTGTGAAACGAAAATTAAAAATGTGCTACACTTTAAGTAGTTAGATAACTTTCACCCTCTCCGCATCAGACCGACCTGACGAGTAAATCCTGTTAATCTGTTCATCATCGCTTCCGAAAACTTTGCTATTATGAATTTTTCGGAAGTCTAAAAGAGTGAGATCCAGTAATTGCGGGCAGTGACTGTTATTCTGCTAATCACTGCGGGCGGGCAACGGAATGTTCTGCTGGCGATGATAAATAAATAGAACTAATAGATATTAAATAATAAGGAAGTTGATTATGAATATGAAAATTACACTGAGTGTTTTATTTGAGGCTCTCATAATCCTTGGGCATGACAGAGTCTGGATGGAAGAATCGGAGTTTGAGCACATATACGGATACGGCTGCTACCGTGAGATACACACTTGGGACGATCGCACAGTTGCCTGGTGGGATGATGCTGATGACACATGGTATCTGTCCACAGAAGTCGATGTGATAACTCCTTTCCTTGGCCCTCTCCCAAAGAAAGAAGGAGAGCTCTCCGAGGAAAAATGCTTCCAGTTAATGACTCTTGGTCGCTACTGATAGCCGACAGCAGCATTTAATGAGTGGTCGGCTGGACACCCTCTGGCGGCCACATGTCACTCGATAGTGTAGTCCGGCGGGATTTCTCCTTGAAGATGATCCAGACATTAACGTAAAGGATACAGGAACGATGTGTAAACTGACCGGTTTTATAATGGGGCTGACGATCCTGCTGGGTGTGACTGCACGGGATGCAGGGGCGGCAACGCTCAGTGAAATGCGGATGGTTAATGCCAGTCAGAAACCCGGGATGGTGATTATCTGCAGCCGGACCTCGGAGATTCCGCAGAAAGGTGAATCCCCCGTTCGTATAGAAAGTCTCCTCAGGGGCGTGGTACTGCAGAACGACGGTGATCGCATGATGTTTGACGTGACCTATACACAGCGAAACGCTGAAGAGAGTATTCCTTTTCGTACGGAAAAATACCGGCTGACCACTGAGCTGGAAGCCACCCGCCAGAAAATGGCCATCGATCCTGAGACGATAGAACTATCGCTTCCGCGTGCCCGCGGTCTTGAAGAAACTTTTCTCGCGGGGATGAAAGCAAGCCCGGTTTCGTTTGAAGATTACACCAATTACCGTGTCAAATCTGCTACCGAGTATCTGATCCTGCCGGGTCCGGCATCCCCGGATGCACCGGTGATGCACTGCACACTCTAATGACAATGGTGACATAACATGATGCCAGCACTGCCAGGCCATAGCGGGGCTTTTTCCTCTGCTCAGCTGCCGGTGGCCATCGATTACCCGGCCGCGCTGGCACTGCGCCAGATGGCGCTCGTTCAGGACGAACTGCCGAAATACCTGCTGGCGCCGGAAGTGAGCGCCCTGCTCCACTACGTGCCCGATCTTCACCGTAAGATGCTGCTGACCACCCTGTGGAACACCGGCGCCCGTATTAACGAAGCACTGGCCCTGACCCGGAGTGATTTTTCCCTGGCCCCGCCCTACCCGTTCGTGCAACTGGCAACCCTCAAACAGCGGGTGGAGAAAGCGGCCCGAACGGCCGGCCGTGCTCCGGCCGGCAGCCAGCCTCATCGTAACGTTCCGCTTTCCGATCCGCAGTATGCCCGCCAGCTGGAAATGATGGTGGCCACCCTGAAAATACCGCTGGAACGCCGGAATAAGCGCACCGGCAGAACGGAAAAGGTGCGCATCTGGGAGATCACCGACCGTACCGTTCGCACCTGGCTGGGCGAAGCTGTTGAAGCGGCAGCCGCCGACGGGGTGACGTTCTCCGTGCCGGTGACGCCACACACGTTCCGCCACTCCTACGCCATGCACATGCTGTATGCCGGAATTCCGCTGAAGGTGCTGCAGAGCCTGATGGGGCACAAGTCGATCAGCTCGACGGAAGTCTATACAAAGGTATTTGCGCTCGATGTTGCTGCAAGGCATCGTGTGCAATTTTCAATGGCAGAGGCTGATGCTGTTGCCATGCTGAAAAAAAGATAACTAAATTTGTCAAAATTTACAGACAGTTGTAATGACATCCACTTATTCGATAATAAATTAATCTTGCGTTACGTGAAAACTGACAGGGGTCCAGGCTGTACCAGGCCGGAATTCACGTAACGCACTTTACGTCTTCTTCATTACTTACCTTTTCGTTCCGATCCTGTTCATCCCTGCATTGCCCCCTTTTCTTCATAACGCATTTCACTGTTGCCGAAAGCCCATGGGGTCGACTTTGCGACCGCGGCCGCACTCAGAAGGATGGCCACTTTAACCGGCGCCACCCTGGCGTACCTACTCGTCCCCGAAGTGAGAGCCCTACTCTTCTATATGCCGGATCTTCACCATTAAATGCTGTTCTCTACTTTCTGGAACACGGGAGTGCGGATCAGTGAATCCCGGACGCTGCCCCCGGAATCCTTTGATCTCGGTGGGTTAAGACCCTTTGTGAAAGTACTGGGCTAAGGACATCCGCCCTGACGAACAATATTGACTAAGTGATGAAAGTAAACATATCGCAGTGAAGATGTTGAGCAGACTGCCCGCTCTTCCACACACCGCAGTCAATATCAATACTCCGGTAGGCCTATCCGCATATCGCAGTCAAGGCAAGCAAAACCTAAACGGAATGATGAATCAGTATAAATTGACTGTGGTATGCGCTCTGCATACCACAGTCAACAAACTCTAAAACGGCATTCCTCAGTCATTTCCCGGTTTCACGCTGGCGAGCGCTTTTGCTAGTTTCTGAGGATCAATACCTGCAGCCTTCAGGGCTTTAATAACTTCGTCATAGTTCTGCTCAGGTACTTCCTCTTCCGGCTCACGGGGAACAACGACCTTGCTACTGATGAGTTTCGGATTACGGTAATGCACGCTGAAGTAGGTGGCCCGGCCGCGTTTGAATTCGGTGTAATCCAGATAGCCGATATCCTTCAGCTGCGCCATGGCTTTGCGCACCGTGTGGTTCTGCGTGTAGAGGTTAGACGTCAGGTTGAGTCTGTCTCGCATACGCTTCATGGAGATGGGGGCCGGATTCTGTGGCAGACTTTCAATGTAGGTATAGAGTGCCTGTGCGGACTCCTTGCGCTGCAGGGCATCAATGGCTTTCAGACGCAACAGGACCCGCCTGTCCATCTGATAAAGCTCAAAGAGCTTGGGCTCTGCCCTGATCTCCACGACATCGGCAGTGATGTCGTAATAGGCAGACTGAACCAGGTGCGTAGTCCACCCTTTCGTTTCACTCTGAAACTTGAGGGTTACGGATGCCAGCTTGAACAGGGAGTTGCTTATCCTGTCACGCATTTTCTTGTTAGAGCGCCGGGAGTCAAAGCCACACATTTTAACAAACTCAACAAAAGACAGCTTGAGCGTGTCATCCTTAACGCCAAAATCATACATTGAACGGATGATTCCAAGCCAGACTTTGAAGTCCGTATCCATATCGAGGCGCGATCCGGTGATCCTGACATCGGTATACCCTTCACTCCGGGCAATGGACAGCTGTACGAGCTCCTCAGTCGCATCCGTGACGTTTTTGCGGTTCGTCTTACTCCTAGAGGTCGATTTGAGGGTAGGAACGAACAGACCAAGCCTCATGAGCGCAACAGGCTGAACAGTACTGGCGCTGTTGACATCCAGCTTAACAACTTCACCCGTTGTCTTATTGACCTCCTGAAGATTCAGGGGTAACTCATTATTTTCCATAGCCATTTTATTAACCCGCGGTTATCCACAAACGAAAGTATATACGCATATCACAGTCAACGGAAATACATACCCCAGTTAATACAATTGCATACCGCAATAGTTGATCTCGCACACAACAGTCAACATACCACACACTACAGTTAATGAAGATAGTCCCCAGGCTCAGGCGTAGCGGGGCGCTAAACGATCCGGGGATCTCTTTTTGATCTCAACATGATCTCCTTAAGGATCAATTACTGGATCGAAATATGGAATAACAGCCAGCATCCAATACATATGGACCACTGACATGACACAATGTGAATCTTGGTACAACAACCCAGTAATACAACACCAGGAAAGGCAATAGTCTTGACTGTGATATGCAGAAAAATGCATGTCATTACTCTTCCCTATTCCTATTCAGCTTCATACCGCAGTCAATAATCTGCATACTATAGTCAATTCCTTACCATTCAGTTCCTTCCAGTGGAGCTTCGTTAGCTTCAGAGCGTCAGCCACACCTTGTTAGTACGGAGTAATTCCGCTTCCTCGACGCATGCGCCTACGCGCGCATACTTTCTGCGGCGAGCGGATGATATTGACTGAAGCATGCGGCAGCCTTTCAGGCGGATGCTGAACTGAACAAGACTATATTTTGATCGGCTTTGCAATATTTAAGACGGTTTGCAACTTTAATGTTGCTTTGCGCCTTTTACCAAGATTTAATAGATTAATGCAAAGATAATAATAAGGAACAAAGAATGGGACTGATGGAAACGCTTGACCAGTGCATTACGGCCGGTCATGAAATGACGAAAGCTATCGCGATTGCACAGTTTAACGATGATAGCCCGGAAGCCAGGAAAATTACCCGTCGCTGGCGTGTGGGTGAGGCCGCCGATCTGATTGGCGTTTCTTCTCAGGCAATCCGTGATGCAGAAAAAGCAGGACGCCTTCCCCATCCTGATATGGAAATGCGTGGACGTGTAGAGCAGCGGGTGGGCTACACCATTGAACAAATCAACCATATGCGGGATGTATTTGGCACCCGTCTGCGCCGTCCTGATGACAGCGTTCCGCCCGTCATCGCGGTGGCAGCACATAAAGGGGGTGTCTATAAGACATCTGTATCTGTACATTTGGCACAGGACCTGGCGCTGAAAGGGCTGCGAGTACTGCTTGTCGAAGGGAACGATCCTCAAGGCACAGCCTCCATGTACCACGGCTGGGTCCCTGATTTGCATATCCATGCCGAAGACACACTGCTGCCTTTTTATCTTGGTGAGCGCGATGATGCAGCCTATGCCGTCAAAGCCACCTGCTGGCCGGGTCTCGACATCATACCTTCATGCCTGGCTCTGCACCGCATTGAGACAGAACTAATGGGAAGGTTTGACAACGGGAAACTGCCGACAGAACCTCATATGATGCTTCGCCTGGCCATCGAAACAGTGGCCCATGATTATGATGTCATTGTTATCGACAGTGCACCGAACCTCGGTATTGGTACCATCAATGTCGTCTGTGCTGCAGATGTACTCATCGTGCCAACGCCAGCAGAGTTATTTGATTACACCTCTGCCCTTCAGTTTTTTGACATGCTGCGCGACCTGTTAAAAAACGTGGACCTGCAGGGTTTTGAACCTGACGTTAGAATTCTTCTGACCAAGTACAGCAATAACAATGGCTCACAGTCACCCTGGATGGAAGAACAGATCCGCGATGCCTGGGGAAGCATGGTACTGAAAAACGTTGTTCGCGAGACCGACGAAGTCGGTAAAGGTCAGATCCGTATGAGAACGGTGTTTGAGCAGGCTATCGATCAGCGCTCATCTACAGGAGCCTGGCGAAATGCGCTGTCTATCTGGGAGCCTGTCTGTAATGAAATTTTTGATCGCCTGATTAAACCTCGCTGGGAGATCAGATAATGAAACGTGCACCAGTCATTCCAAAACATACCGTAAAAGATATCCGCCCCGAAACTGAACCTTCAGCGGCACCCGCTGCACCGATGGTTGATTCATTAATTGCACGGGTTGGAGCCATGGCCCGCGGGAATACCATTCTGCTTCCGGTTTGTGGCCGGGAAGTGAAATTTATTCTGGAAGCGATCCCGGGCGAGAGTGTTGAGACGGCATCAAGAGTCTGGTCAGGTAATGAACGTGACCAGGAACTACTGACCGAAGACGCGCTTGATGATCTGATTCCCTCTTTTATGCTGAGTGGTCAACAGACGCCTGCGTTCGGACGAAGGGTAGAAGGTGTCATTGAAATTGCTGATGGTAGTCGCCGTCGTAAAGCCGCCATACTGACATCATCAGATTATCGTGTTCTCGTCGGGGATCTCGATGACGAACAGATGATGGCTTTATCACGGCTGGGTAATGATTATCGTCCTGTCAGCGCTTATGAACGGGGCAACCGTTATGCACAGCGGTTGGAAAATGATTTTAACGGCAATATCTCTGCTCTGGCTGAAGCTGAGAATATTTCCCGTAAAATCATCACGCGTTGCATCAACACGGCCCATTTGCCAAAATCAGTGGTTGCCCTGTTTACTCATCCTGGTGAACTTTCCGCCCGCTCTGGGGAGACGCTGTACAAAGCATTTTCGGGAAAAGAAGCTTTATTGTTGCAACGGACACAACAGCTTCATGAGCAAAAGAAAGCGGGAGTTATCTTTGAATCCGAGGAAGTTATTGGTTTACTGACGGATGTTCTGAAAGAGCCATCAGGTAAAAAAGTAAACCTTAATACCCGTCATCAATTTGTACCTGGTGCGACAGCCCTATACAAAGGCGATAAGGTGATTTTTAATCTCGATAAATCTCGTTTGCCTGCCGAGTGTATCGAGAAGATAGAAAGCATACTGCGCGACTTACAAAAAGTTTAGCCTGTTTAATGATACACGCGAGAGTCTTCATTAATTTCCAATATCCTTAATGCGTTACATGCTGCTTCGGAATATATACATCCGAAGCAGTTATTTTCTGCACTATAGCCCAGTGTTGTTAAAAAGATCTGTTTACTTCTCCCAACCTGATTGTTACCACAATCTAAAGATCCAGTTTTTTCTAGTTTTCCTTAACTAGTTCCGCAGTTCACCCCTCAACCTGCATATCAGAACTCAGACGGTAACCCATCCCGGAATACTGATTTCATACACCAGATTAACTGGGACCACGGTCCCACTTCCTACTTGCGTGTCAGAACTCACCCGTCAAGCCCGCTTGGAATATCGATTCCACACGCCGGATTTAACTGGGACCACGGTCCCACCTCCTACTTGCGTGTCAGAACTCATCCTTCAACCCCGCCTGGAATATCGATTCCACACGCCGGATTTAACTGGGACCATGGTCCCACTCTATTCAGCTGTTTCTATCACAATACAGATTTTGAGATTGTTACTGTGATTCCTGTATTAGGTGCGTAAGAAGATTATGTTCGTTTTGTTCCCTGGTGCTTCCTCGCTCACTCGCGGGCTTCGCCCTGTCGTTCGGCTGCGGCGAGCACTACTGGCTCTCTCAGAAAAGCAGAATTTATCTGATCCTCGCAACGGGAATATCTTTCCAGCGGGTGGTGTACGCAGGGGAGAGCATATCGCGTTTCATTTGCCATGATGGCGCTATCCCTCGCCCGGCAAACCAGATCTGTCCCAGACCGGAATGATTAATGCCATCGAGAACCTTCATCAGCTCAGAGCTGTGAGGACGTGGCGGACGTTCGTCGAACAGCTGCAGCTGCGAAACGCCGGAGCCGGTGAAGTCATTCAGCATCACACCGGCTTTGGCATACAGGTGCCCATCCTTCCAGATACGCTCCAGAGCCGTTGTGGCGGCCGCAATAATGTCCCGGGTGTCCTGAGTGGGTGTAAGCAGTTTCTCCGTGGCCACGTTGCCGTAGTAAGGCTCTTTAACGGCGAACGGAGACGTTTTGATGAAAACGGAAATATGCCGGCAGTACTGGCGCTCTTTCCGCAGCTTTTCAGAGGCCCGCTCTGCGTACTGACAGACAGCCTGGCGGAGCGAATCGTACTCCGTGATTTTCTCTCCAAAGCTGCGGCTGCAGACGATCTGCTGTTTCGTCGGTGGTGCTTCCTCAAGCGACATGCAGCTTTCCCCGTTCAGTTCGCGTACTGTTCGCTCGAGAACGACGGAGAAATTTTTGCGTATAAAGGCCGGGTTCGTCAGGGCCAGATCGAGCGCGGTCCTGATACCCAGTACATTAAGTTTGCGTGCAATACGGTTTCCCACGCCCCAGATCTCTTCGACCGGCTGCAGTGAAAGCAGTTTCCGCGTTCGCTGAGGATTCCCCCTGGTCAGGGCGAGCACACCACGAAACTGTTTCCACTCCTTTGAGGCCCACTGGGCTGATTTTGCCAGGGTTTTCGTCGGCCCGGCACCCACGCCGATGGTCAGACGGGTACAGTCATACACGTGCTGGCGCAGCTGCCGGCCGAAGTCCTCCAGGTCCATGCAGTGCTCAACGCCGGTCAGGTCGAGGAACATCTCGTCAATCGAATACTGTTCCACCCTTGGGGCCAGCTCCTCCAGGCAGCTCATCACGCGCGCTGACATCGAGGCATAAAGTTCATAGTTGCTTGAGAACGCGTATATTTTTTCCGGATACGTTTCGTTTTTCATCTGAAACCACGGCGTGCCCATTTTGATCCAGGGCTTTGCCTCGGCACTTCTTGCGATAACGCAGCCATCGTTATTACTGAGCACCACAACCGGCTTTCCTTTCAAATCCGGGCGGAAAACACGTTCGCAGCTGGCATAAAAGCTGTTCACATCGGCCAGGGCAAACATCAGTACATCTCCCTCGGGCGGTGGATGATGTGCGTGACGACGCCAAAGATATCCAGATCGTCCGGGTCGGGATAAATCGGCGGCCAGGCGGCGTTCATTGGCTGCAGCGTCAGTCGTGGCGTCAGCAGAAGCCGTTTAACCGTAAACTCCCCCTGCACACTGGCCACAACAATATCGCCGTGCCGGGGCTTCTCTGCACTGTCCACAACCAGCAGATCGCCATTGTAAAGGCTGCCGTCGGACATGCTGTCACCGCTGGCACGGAGATAGTAAGTCGCGCTCGGGTGCCGTATGCAGTAATCATGGAGATCCAGGTCGGACTCGACATAGTCAGCGGCAGGGCTCGGAAAACCGCAGCTGGCCAGGTCTGCAAACAACGGATGGGCCTGTGGCGGGAGTGCTTTCCCGGTGCTGAAAAGCTGCAGTTTCATCTTTCCTCCTGACGTCTAAATATACTGGATATGCATACAGTATATTTAACAGCGTGAGGATAATCCAGATCACCTGCTTCATGAACAGGGTGAGTAACCTAAGTTACTCAAAATGCTATTTAATATCATTATGGGACATTTAAATTACTCATAATGAGAAGCATGGCTTTTATTTTGCCATTTTGCTCTTATAATATGTATCAAATTGAGTTTAATTGACGGAGCATAATGATGAATATTTACTGCGATGATGGTTCAACTAATGTTAAGCTGGCATGGTTTGAAGGAAACGAGCTGCAGACCCGGGTTTCAGCTAACTCCTTCCGGCATGGCTGGAAAGTGGCGGAATTCAGTGCCGCAACGTTCAACTATCAGGTGGGCACGCTGAAATACACCTGGGACAGCGTCAGCCGGGATGCCATCCCGACAACAAACGTGGAATACCAGTACGGTGATCTCAACCTGCTGGCCGTGCATCATGCCCTGCTGAACAGCGGACTTGAGCCGCAGCCGGTGAGCCTGACCGTGACGCTGCCCCTGAGCGAGTATTATGACGGGGACTGCCAGCGGAACGAGGAGAACATCCGACGCAAACGAGAAAACCTGATGCGTGAGCTGGTTCTGAATAAGGGCAGGGCATTTACCGTAACGGACGTGAAGGTGATGCCTGAATCACTGCCGGCGGCGTTCTCCCGTCTCGCGGAGCTGAAGCCCGGACCCGCTGAGACCACCCTGATTATCGATCTCGGCGGAACCACGCTCGATGCCGGCGTGATTGTCGGACAGTTTGATGATATCAGTGCGGTACACGGCAATCCGTCTGTCGGCGTGTCACAGGTCACCCGCGCAGCTGCAGGCGCGCTGCGGGCTGCAGACAGCGAAACCAGCGCGCTTATTGCTGACACGGTCATCCGCAACCGCAATGATCGTCAGTATCTGCAGCGAGTGATCAACGATGCCGGAAAAATTGACGATGTTCTGAACAAAATTACAGAGGCAATCACTTCCCTGGGCGCGCGTGTCACCAGTGAGCTGACGGTCTTCAGGAGCGTTAACCGGGTATTCCTGGTCGGGGGAGGGGCATCCCTCATTGAAGAGGCTATCCGTCAGGCCTGGCCTCTGGCTCCTGACCGTATCGAGGTTATCGGCGATCCGCAGCTGGCGCTGGCCAGAGAGATTGCCCTTTACAATAAAGAGGACTAAACGTGCCGGACGGCCAGTATTCTTTCTATCTGCACAGCGACGATCGCACCGACATCGCGGCGATGGCGACCATCAGCACCATCTCACAGCCCCTGCGCGGTGACTTCATCCGGACCGCCGCCACCGCCGGGGCGGTGATGTACCAGACGGATGCCCGTTTACCGGCGCTGATCCCGGTGTTCTTTGACGGACATCTGAGTGCCATCCGGCTTTGTGCCGTGATGGCCCTGGTATCCGGCACCTGGTCTTCACTCTCAGGACTTCCTGATGAGCCTGATGGTGGCGTGGCTGCTCTGGCCATGTCACCGGAGACGGAATACCAGCGCCGGCGTTACACCCTGACGCTTCAGGATGACCGGAGCAGTGAACGGGTTGAGCGTGTGCTGACGGGCGTGTCATCCCGCCTGCGCGGAGAGCTGCTGAGAAACCTGATTATCACCGGTCTGGCCCTGCATACGACCGCACCGGAGCTGCCGCGTCTGCTGGCCAGTATGCCGGTACCGCCCGGCACGGTCAGCGAGCTGCAGGTTCTGGTTCAGCAGATGGCTGGTACGGCTGACGTGAGTATGGCTGCAGTGCCGGAGAAACCAGCGGAGCCTGCCGCACCGGTATCCGCTGAAGCGACCAGCATAAAGAAAAATATGCGCCGGGCATTCGGAGACTAGAGCATGTCAGTGATTAAACAAAAAGCAGTGCAGTGCATTCATAACTTTCTGCGCGCCCGGAACGTGCCTGAATCTCAGTGGCCGGAACGGGTCAAAAAGACCGGCAGGGGAATGATACTGGCAGGCGTGGCCGTCGTGGTTCCTGGCGTTCTGGTTGATAACATCTCACTGCCGGTGACAATCGCGATGCAGGTCTGCTATGCCTCACTGATCGGCCTCGGGGTTCTCTTGGCGTTTGACAAGAAAAAACCAGAGGGGCGGGGATGAATATGAACATTAACCTGAAGGAAACAGTATGCTGCTTGAAGAACTGACAGGAGACGAACGTACGCTGGTCGTTGTGGCACTGCAGGCGTTGTTCCGCGAGAGATTATCCGCATCAAATGCCGTCTTTACGGTATGTAGCCTGTCCGGAAAAGAGCAGCCGCCGGAAGATATTTTTGGGCTGCGTGAAGTAGAGGATGCGCTGAGACGTATTGGTGCAGCTCCTGCGCGTTAAATCCGGTCCCGTACACTTCAGAAAAAAACGGCAGGGTGACATCTCATCCCTGCCGTCAAAACTAAACGCTTAATTTTTCGGCGATTATAATGTATTGTTTTGTGATGTAAATCACATTTTAATTTAATGTGAAATTTTTCCTCCGCTTTACATCTCCCGTAAAAAATTACCCGCCGTGCCTTCACGCTAACCCGGCCGCTGCGGTCGCAAGGGTTCACGTTGTCTCCGTCCTCACCCGTTCGCGCCCTGCACGGTGCATTCAGCCCGTGAAGGGCTTGCGCTGCGGCTTCGGCGTCGCCCTGGCGTCCTCCGCTTTACGCCGTGTTTTTGTGGCGGCACGGCGCAAGAGGGTGCCGGATGCTGAGGACACAACCATGTTCAGACTGACCTGTATTGAACTCGATAACGGCGAGTTTGCCGTCTATATCAATCACCATTACCTGGGGAGTGAAGATGCCAGCGGAGAGCGACTTTCTCTGGGGGAGGTTCTGGAGCAGCTCTCCCTGCTGCCGGGCGTGGAATTACAGACCCTGCTGGAACCCGTACCGGAGTGCGATGACTGGTGCTGGAACGACATCGCTGATCGCGTCCTGCCGTCGCGTCCTGCATGTCGTGATGATGTGACGGTGGCAGGGCTCATCGCCAGGCTGAAGCAGTACCCACCGGATGCACTGTGTATGGGGACGTTCTGGCTGGAAGATGATTTTCTGTCCCTCGATGGCAGTCTGTCGGAGGAGGAAATTGCAGAAGCCATGCGTATCTGCGACCACAGCCACGATGCAGGCATCGGTTTTAACTGGGACACGCTGCAGTTCGCTATCGACCACGTGAAGGGGCGCTAAAAAAAAGGACACCTTCCGGGGAGGGGTGTCCTGAAATGTGTCATATTCGTTGTAAGTGAAAACCCATCAGATGTTTTCGGCACAGATAATTGCACAATCGCTGCCTTTTTTCACCTGCCATATATCCGACTCAAAAAAAAGACGTCTCCGGTTGGGGACGTCCTGAAATCAAAGGCACACATGTCAGATAACGGCGCGAATCCATTATCAGTGTGCATTCTGCCATACACTCACGGACTCATCAGCTACCAGAACCGGTACCGAAGGATGTCGGTTCCCTCCGCCTTATTGCCGCCAGCCGGCGGCGTGTTCAACGCCGTGCCTTCACGCTAACCCGGCCGCTGCGGTCGCAAGGGTTCACGTTGTCTCCGTCCTCACCCGTTCGCACCTTTCACGGTGCATTCAGCCCGTGAAAGGCTTGCGCTGCGGCTTGCGGCGTCGCCCCTGCGCCCTCCGCTTTTCGCCGGGTTTTTGTGGCGGCACGGCGCAAGAGGGTGCCGCATATCAGAGAGGAGTGTGTCTATGTCCCGTTTTATTCTGGGTGACTGCGTGCAGGTGACGTCCCGTTTTCCGGCGCGTGCCGTCGATTTTATTCTTACCGACCCACCGTACCTGGTTGGCTATAAGGACCGTACCGGCCGCACCCTGGCCGGGGACAACTCTTCCGAATGGCTCCAGCCCGCCTGTCATGAAATGTACCGCGTGCTGAAAAATGACAGCCTCATGGTGAGTTTCTATGCCTGGAACCGCGCGGATCTGTTTCTGAATGCGTGGAAAACGGCCGGTTTCAAGGTGGTTGGCCATATCGTCTTTGCCAAGAGCTACGCCTCAAAATCGACGTTCGTGGGTTACACCCATGAGAGTGCCTACCTGCTGGCAAAGGGAAGGCCGCAAACCCCGGACCGTCCCATCCCGGACGTGATCCCCTGGAAATACACGGGCAACCGACATCACCCGACGGAGAAGCCGGTGCAGAGCCTGCGGCCGCTGATTGAATCGCTCACGCGTCCGGGGGCTATTGTCCTTGACCCGTTCGCCGGCAGCGGCTCCACCTGCGTGGCCGCCGCCGAAGCCAGCCGCCGCTATATCGGGATCGAGATGCTTGAGCAGTACCACGCCGCCGGCGTTCGACGTCTGGCACAGGTTGAACGGGCAAGAAGGATGCCGGCGGCCAATGACGGCGCGTTTTACTCCGACTATCCGGAGGCGGCATGAACTACCCGGGCCTTGAAAACCTGCGCGCGGACGTGGCCGCGCTCAGCAATGCCATGTGTGACGTGCGGATGCTGCTGAACCGCCTCGAATCGCAGCACCGGCACGACGCGGCAACGCTTACCGAACGTATGGCTGCGCAGACTCTGCGCCGGATCAACACCCTGCTTCTTGAAGCCTACCGCGAAGCCCTGGTGCTGGACGAAACCTTTCAGGACTGACTGACCCTGCCGGGCTGATGCCCGGTCTGTAACCCCTTACAAGAGAGAACAAACGATGTACGGAACCCGCGAAGAACTTTGTGTACAGCTTGAAAACATGTTCACGTTTGACGAACCCCTGGTCCTGCTGGTCTGGACGGAAGAGGGGATTAGCGTGGCCTGCCGTGAAGCCCAGCCAGAACCGGACGGGGCTGAAATCCGGAATCTGATGAAGGCGATCGGCGAAATGAAAATGACGCAATACCGCCAGGAGGGGGTAAATAATCTGACTGTCAGCGATCTCCTGGCCCGTCAGCGGGAAGCGGCAAACCGTCAGGTGAGTGTTCCGGCGGTACTCCTGCCCCGCGTCCTGCGTAACTATGAATGTGAGCTGGAAAACCGGATCGGTATGGCCTGGGAAGCCGGGCGGCAGGAGCCTGAATCCGTCAGGAATGAGCTGAAGGACGTTCACGCCTTACAGGAGACGCTGGCCGCGTAAGGGAAAGAGCCGGGGTAACGCCCCGGCAACCGGTGGACATCCACAGCGAAAAGGATGTCAGTGCCTTCCGCTTCTATCCGCCGCTGCCCTCCGGGCCACGTCGGGACAATGAAACTCCCCTGAAGCTCCGTGCGGTGACGGCATGCGCCGTGACTTCACTGTAGCCCGGCCGCATCGGCCACAAGGGTTCGCTGACGCCTCCGTCCTCACCCGTTCGCACCCTTCACGGTGCATTCAGCCCGTGAAGGCTTTGCGCTGCGGCTTGCGGCGTCGCCCCTGTGTCCTCCGCTTTTCGCCGGTCTGTCGTGTCGTCACGGCGATGCCGGAACCGAGAATATGTTAACCGTGGAGGATCTATGAACCAGACCGTGACCTGTGATGCTGTTCGTCTTGAGGGTGCGCAGCGCCTGACTTTCCTGCCTGATTTGTTTGGCGGCGATTTTATGACTTCCGATGCATCCGTGTACGCCTATGCCCAGCGTTACTGCCCTGAGTATCAGGGGGGATTCTGGCAGTTTTACCGGCTGCCGGAAGGTGGCGGATATATGGCGCCTGACGTGGAGAGCCTGACCCTGTGCAATCCGGACAACTGGTTTGAGCAGACTGTCAGCGGGGAAGTGGCGGGGATCATTCTCACGGCGCTGGTACTGAATCACCGGAGCTGGCACCACAGCAACCATGACCATGAAGAGCTGTGCCGCCACTTCTGCCGTCGCTATGAGCAGCTTATGGCATTTGCTGACACCCATCCGGAAAGCGCCACCATCTGGCGTGCCCTTGACTGACTGACCACGGGCGGCGATGCCGCCCGATAAAAGGAGAAAAACATGATTGGTACAGCAAGAGAAATTGCCCTTGAAATGTTCAGACATTCCGACCTCGATGGCGAGAAATACGTTTTCGCCTGCTGGAATCGAAATGACATTCGTTGCGTCTGCCTTGACTGGGATTTAACCGATGAGGAACTGGATGAAGTCCTGCGTCGGCTAAGTTCATGCCTTGAAAGTGGCGCAGATATCGGCCAGATACGGGCGATTGTCGAAACCATGCTCGATGAGCGACGCGAGAAGCGAACCGTGACTATTCCCGCGAAATCGCTGGCCTTAGTCATGCAGCTTGCAGGACGGGAGATGCAACGTATCGCAGTATGCGCGGAGGATGGCGGCGGATCGGCAGAAGAAACCCTGAAAGAAGAAAACGACGTCATGATGCGCCTGCGCGCTGCGCTCGAGGCCTGACAGAAAAGCCGGAGGCATTGCCTCCGGAAACAGAACAAAAGGAGAACACCATGCAACTGTCACCGGAAACCCGCAGCATCCTGCGCCAGTATAAAACGCTCATCAACGAGCGACGTCGCGAATCAGGACTCAGCCCCGTAACCACAGCGAAAGTGCTGGATGAGATCTGCGAATCGGCTACCCGCCAGTGCGCCGTCTATCTTTGCGGCCACTTCATTCTCCAGGGCGGTCAGGGGGATGGAAAGTAAATAATCCGGGCGGGGCATAGGCGCCGCCTGTTCGCGCGCGAAAACCCTGCCATCCCTTCGGGCTGACGGACGGCAAGACCAGCGCCTGCGGCGCTGCCCCCTACCGCCCAGATGTAAGCCCGGAGAGATGCAGATGAAAGGCATTGTGAGGGCAAATTGTCACGGATACGGTCCTGCGTGGCGTGGCGTGGCGTGGCGTGGCGTGGCGTGGCGTGGCGTGGCGTGGCGTGGCGTGGTGCAGTTGCCGGCTCTGAAACCCGATCAGCAAATCCTCTGAAAGCACCTGAATCCCACTTCTGGCCCCCTTCGGCTCCCGGCCAGCGCTGCTGTCCGGTCGTCGAGCCCCACTCCGCCAGGGCGGCCGCTGACGCACCCGCCGGGCTCCGCCGAACCCCTGCGGGTTTCGGGCTGACGCTAGGGTCTGATGGCTAAGGTCAAAGGCAGCGCTTGCTGCGACCGTTCCGGTCGCGCCGCTTTCACCGCGCCGGCTGATGCCGTCGCTTTAATGGCGCCACGCCGTTCCGACGTGTCGGGTGTGTGCATCCTGTTCTCCCGGTGAGGCCATCCCCCGTGCGTCCTCACGCGGAGGGCTTGTCGTAGCACCGTCGGGTCGTCATCCAAGGGGTGAAATGCACTCCGCCAAAACTTTTTGCGTGCCGCAAAAACTTTCGTCTCCGCCCCTTTCCTTCCTCCCTTCGCCGTTGCTCCTTTGCCCTTTGCCGCGAGAGAACTCACCAGGGAGATGGACAACCATCACCACAGGAGAAAACCAGGATGCACACACGAAACGTCAACGTCAAAACCGCCGCTCAAGAATCTACCGGAAGATGTGATTCAAACCTCACCATGTCCCAGTTCACGGATCTGTTTTGCTGGGTCCTGGCAGCATCGGAAGGGGAGCCACAACCGGCAATTTTTACGCCGCCAGAGAATGCCACTGAGCTGACGTTAATAAATGACGAATGCCCGGATTATATCTCTGTCTGGTTTGTAGATGGTCGCCCGGTGGCAGCTGCAATGCCGCTGGATAATTTTCACCGCGTTATTTCTTCATCTCTAACTAAATAATCAGGAGTAAATAAAAATGGTCAGTTTCGCAAGCCGTTATCGTATGCCTACCTCGATCCGTAAAGACCGTCCGCTGACTAATGATGAATTACAGCGCATCGTTCCCAGCGCGTTCTCATCGGATAAACACGATTCACGCTCTGAACGTTATACGTATATCCCGACCATTAACATTCTTGATCGCTTACGTGATGAAGGTTTTCAGCCATATTATGCCACTCAGTCACGTACACGCGACCAGGATAAACGCGACTTTACAAAGCATATGCTTCGCCTGCGCCGTCATGACCAGATTAACGGAAAAGAAGTACCGGAAATTATTCTGCTGAATAGCCATGATGGTTCAAGCAGCTATAAAATGATCCCCGGTATGTTCCGTCAGGTTTGCAGTAATGGTCTGGTTGCATGGAAGGATTTTGGTGAAATCCGCGTACCCCACAAAGGGGATATTGTCGGGCAGGTTATTGAAGGCGCTTACACGGTGCTGAAAACATTCGACGCGGTTGATGAAAATATAGACCTCATGAAAAGCATTCAGCTCACTTTGCCTGAGCAGCGCCTTTTTGGTGCGACCGCCCTGGAACTTAAATACGATGGAAAACCAGCGCCGATTACACCGGAGCAAATTATTAACCCTCGCCGTGTGCTCGACAGAGGCCAGGATTTATGGACCACGTTTAACGTGGTGCAGGAAAATGTGATCCGTGGGGGAATTCGTGGCAGAACGGAAAAAGGGAAGATGACCAGAACGCGGGAAGTCACCGGAATAGATGGTGACATCAAATTAAATCAGGTGCTCTGGAAAATGGCGGATGAGTTTGCAAAACTGAAGGCCTGAAAATTAAGCCGCTCAACAGAGCGGCTTTTTACTGCCCGCTATGTGACGATGCTGTTTCTGCAATTTTAATATCATGCTCCTTTCCCGCAGCTGGCGCGAGACGTTCAGAAAGTAACTTTTTTCTGGCCAGTAATACACGATATATATTTTTGATGTCCTGTGCATAGGCCTTGCGCTGTACAATGAGCTTTTTGCTCGGTCCCGTATTATACATCCCGACGCTGTCCCAGTTTTTTCCGTATGACCGAAAGTTGTGCGCCAGTACCCATGCTCCAGTATAAACACAGATACATGGATCATTTAACAGGCGCTCACGGGTAATATTGAAGTTTTTAAGTTTACCGTAATGGGAACTGTTCACCTGCATACCGCAGACATCTTCCGTTCCATTCCTGTTTGATCCATTTATCGCATCCGCTACCAGATGGCTCTCTTTAATCGAAATTGACATAAGCAGCAGCGGATCAATTTGGTAATCTTTCCCGGCCTGATCAAAGCACATCTGCGGAGCTGCGCCAGCAGATAGTGAAAGAGTCAGTAAAGCAGCAGGCAGTAACGATATTTTCATGGTTTGGTCTTTTAGCGAAATAAACGGGCTCTGGAGAGGCGCTTTAAAAAATACCCCGGCGGATCGTCGTAATCAAGTAAATTCACTACAAACGCGCGTGAGCGCTCTCCTGAAGGGATTTAACACCTGTCCGAAATAAACATGCCAGAGCGGTAGACGGTATTAACATGCCGCTCTTTACTAACCCTTTAAAATATCACACCCCACGCAAGACTTCGTCTTGCAGATTTTTTCTTTAAATTCAGTGGCATGATGTGTGTTTTATTTCGTAATTTTTGAGTATGTGCGATTAAGGTGTGTGGACTGACACACATTGCAGTGCTTAATCAGGCACTGCAATGTGTGCTAATACAGCACTCTGAAGTGTGGGGATTGTGTGTATTCAATTAATAGAGTAAGTTAAAAGCAGATAGTGCCTGAACCACACACATCATAGTGCCTAATGCACACACACCGTAGTGCCTGATTAGCACACATATTTAGGGATGAGTCATATATAAAATCAGTTGGTTACCAGAACCCTGCACCACGGATAGCTGTTAAAGTTCGCCATTGCAGTGCCGCATCAGGCACTGCATTAGAACATCGAGAAACTATTATGCCAAGAAAGAACATTTACTTTAAAGACAAAATTGACCGCGAAATACATGATATTCTTGAAATAGAGCTACAGAAAGGGGCCACCTCTTCTGAGATGAACTACTCTTCGATAGTCAACGAATTAGTACGCCTTTGGCTAATGGTATACAAATCGAAAGAAGAAGGAAGCTCATTTGACCTGGATGGTTTTAGGCGCGACCTTATAAAGAAAGTCTCCGGGTCACGAGAAGGTATTATGATTCTGACTGCCCTTGTCTCTGACATCTTCGTTACTCTCAAAGGTCCCGACTCTGGCGTGAAACTGGAAGAGCTCATAAACACCAACATCAGTGCAATTAACGATGCGGAAGATAAAGCCGAAAAAGACCACTTCCTGGCAGGGTAAAATAACTTCTTTGGCCGGAACACTCCGGCCAGAATCGATCACTGAGACGGCTTTTCATCCCAGGGAAGGTCACTTTTCTCCACCTCCCTTATTTTTTCCTTCAGGAACACCTCGAACTCCATGCAAAGAACTTTAAGTGCCTGCGCATCCTCGTTCTGGTCAAGTAACCTTTCCGTGAAATAACCCAGCGTATTCATCAGGCGGGTGAGCATTTCGTCATTAAGACTACGGTTATGCACCTTCGCCATTGCCCTGATTTCATCCGCAAGGTTCTCAGGAATACGCATGCTATATCCGGTTGTTTTGCCCGGAAGCAAAATTCTTTCACCCTCACGCCACATCCACAATTGCTCTTGCTTGAGCGGGACATTAACTTCCTTCACAGCATCAACGGATTCACCATCAAGTAATTTTCCAAGCCATTCCTCAAATCTCACCGCCAGCGCAATGAGCCTCTCTCCCTCCGCTGTTTTAATCACAGGCTTACCCGGCTGATAATTCAGCGACAACAAAAGCCTGGCAATAATTTCCTCATTCACACTCCTGTTGCCAGCTCTGGCACATATTCTCAGCTCCATAAGCAGATTATCCGGAGCGCGCAATCGCCACTCCACAGCTTCACCCGGCTGGAACTTACGTGGACGGCCGCGACCATCCCACATTTTCTCTTTAACTTTCATAGCTATAGATCCCGGAGGCCATTTCCATACTTTCTGGTCAACAAAGCCTACTCACTTACATATTCGGATAAATCTGAATGATTCCAAAAAATGTGTCATGCGTCACAGTTTTTTTTTTTTAGGGTCATGGGAAAATTGCGCCCGCGTAAACAAGCACTTACGCGAATCACTTTTGTTTACTTCGGAGAAAACAAACATGTTAACCAAAGGCAGCGCCCTTAACGTCGGTAAGGGATGGGCGGTAGCGTCTTTATTCCGCAAAGCACGCGAAAATCGCCAGACTAAATTTTACTTAAAGTCAGCAGGCGCTTTTTTAATTGCACTTATGGTCACTCACCCGGCATTCGCTGGCGGCACCGACCTTCTTTCCTCACAGAACACCACGGTTAATTCCACCTTCGGTTCTGGCTCTTCATTGATTAAATGGTTTTACATTGCCGAAATCATCATGGGCCTGTTTATTTACATCAAGGCCCGCTCACCGCTGGTATTCGTCGGTATCGTAATGGCAATCATCTTTACCCGTGTAGCCTTCGGCATCGCGAGTTAAACGATGAGCGGGGAGGAGGATAAATACAACTTCCCGGAAACAATGAACCAGCAGGACCGCTATTTAGGTTTGCCAATTGATGAGTTAATTGTTACCGCACCCCTTATTGTTCTGGGGGTGCTTAACAACCTGTCAGTTGAACTTGGCGTTATAGCGGGAATCCTCTGGTTCATCGTCAGATATCTGAAAAAAGGGCAGGGGTCGTACTGGTTACTTAATTTCTGTTACTGGCACCTGCCATCACTTTTATTCAAAGTAACCTTTCGCCAGATACCTGATTCTAGTTTCCGGCACTGGAGGGCATAGTTTTCATGAAACTGAATATTAAAGGAGAGCGCGATAAACAACTCCGCTATGCGTTTATTGGTCTTTCAGCTTTAACTTTACTTATGGGGGCCGGTAACGTACTGACAGGTTCGCTTGCATGGTATTTTGCCACCACCCAGAAAACCATTACCACACCATTAACATTTAATCGCCCCTTCACATCAGATTCAAAAGGTGTCGATGCCCCAGGCCTGACACAATTCGCCGCCTCCTTTATTTACTGGCGACTGAACGTCACCCCGGAAAACATCGACAACAACCAGAAAATGATTCTTGGATTCGTCCCTTCCGACGAACGGGACGAACTCAAGAAAGCTCTGGACATTGAAGCTGAACGCATCAGGAAAGCGGGCATTTCCACCCAGTTCGACACGAAAGAAATTCGCGTCATGGATGATGGCTCCGTGCAGTACAGCGGAGTTCTGAAGTCCTCCACCACTAACGGCGTAATCATCACGCCAATGAAAGACCAGGAAAAAACCTACCGCCTGAAACTGAGCTATGAGAACGGTGTGATTAACCTCCACAGCTTCGAAGAACTCCACCCTGGTGTTGGGGACCACGGATCAGTTTATCGGGATTCAGGGCTATGCCGGCGTGGGGAAAACCACTCAGCTGAAGGCGGTGATATCTGCACTGGAGACCATACCGGCGGACGTTCGTCCGGTTATGACGGGGCTTGCTCCTACGCACCAGGCGGTGAAAGAAATGAGCGACGTCGGTGTCCGGGCGCAGACCATCAAATCCTTTATCGTTGAACATGACCAGGCGACGGCCGCAGGCAGTAAGCCCGACTATAAAGGACAGGTGTTTCTTATCGATGAGTCCTCAATGGCAGGCAACCAGGATACGGCAGCCCTGTTCCAGGCCATTGCCAGCGGCGGCGGTCGCGCGGTCTCGATGGGGGATATCGACCAGTTTGAATCGGTCGACGTGGGCGCGCCGTTTAAGCTGATGCAGGAGCGCAGTCCGATGGATGTGGCCATCATGAAGCAAATCGTCCGCCAGAAAGACCTGCAGCTGCGCGGTGCCGTTCACGACATCATTGATAACCGGATCGATGCGGCCCTGCAGCGCATTGAAACCCAGCCGGCTGACCGTGTGGCGCGTAGCGCTTCAGCCACGCTCCCGGGGAGTGCCATTCAGGAAACGGAGACGCCCGTTAACGACATCGTGGCTGACTGGACGGACCGGACGCCGGAGGCACGGTCCCGTACCCTCATTATCACCCAGCTGAACGCTGACCGTCATGCGGTAAATGCCGGTATTCATGCTGTGCTGGCTGCCCGGGGAGAACTGGGGGAGAAGGCCATTACGGTGCCGGTGCTCGATAAAATCACCCACACCCGTCATGAGTTTAACAAAACCGATGCCTGGGAAGCCGGGATGGTGGTTAAACGCGGCGATCGCTACCAGGATGTGCTGGCCGTTGACCGCAACGGCAGTACGGTCACGGTACGCGATGAGGAGGGGAAGATTGGACTGTATTCCCCGAAGCAACTCATCACCGGCGACGTGCAGCTGTTTCGCCGCAGCGAGAGGGAAGTCCGCGCCGGCGATCTGCTAAAGTTCACGGCGACAGACAAGGAGCAGGGACAGATGGCCAGCCAGCGCTATACGGTCGAGTCGGTCAGCGAAACGGGCAATATTCGTCTGAAGGGGGAAAACGGCCGCATCACCATCAATCCTCGGGCCGTCAGGGCGCAGCAGCATATTGATTACGGCTGGGCTGTCACCGGGTACGGTGCTCAGGGGGCCAGTAGCGATTATGTCATTGCGCTTGAGGGCACGGAAGGCGGGCGTAAGTCACTTGCCTCCCGCCGTGCCTTCTACATCTCGGCCTCGCGCGTAAAAGAGCACGTCCAGATTTATACCGACGGGAAAGCGGACTGGGTGAAGGCGGTAAAAACGCCGGAGCGGGATATCAAAACGGCGCACGATGCGCTGGCACCAGAAACGCAGCGTAAACAGGCGAAAGCCATCTGGGCAATGGGTCAGCCGGTGAATAAAACGGCCATTGGCCGCGCCTGGGTACGCCATCAGGGCATGCAGGATGCGTCACTGACGGCAAAAATCATCCCGGCCACCCGGCGCTTTCCCGAACCGGCGCTGGCGCTGCCGGTTTATGACAACAACGGCCGTAGTGCGGGCCTGGCCCTGGTTTCCCTGGTTGCCAGCCCGGAAGGTCGGATGACACAGGGGGAGACCCGGATGGTCATGACAGAACGTGCCCGTGGTGCGGTACTGCAGCGAAGCCAGTCCGGCAACACGATTGTGGTCAGTGACCTGGCGGCCGCGCTCGATGCAGTACGACATCACCCGAAGGACGGCGTGGTCTGGCAGACCGGCGATGAACCGCCTTCAGCATGGTTGCTTAAGGTGAGCGGCGGGACAAAACAGGATGTCTCTCCGGGTATTGTCTCCACGCTGACTGACGAGCATAACGTACAGCAACTGCGCGAACAGCTGCTGGCAGACCAGGTTCGCAATGAAGAAGCCGGACGGAACAGGCAGCCGGAGTCGTTGCTGCCGGAAATTCCGCAGGAAGAGGTGATCAGACTGAAACCGGAAGAAATTAATCCGCGTAAACCGGAACCACTCACCCCGGATGCGGATGTGATCGCCAGGGTGAGAGGTGAGGCAAACACCGGTGGACAGGAAATGAAAGCTGCTGCAGGTGTCAGGAGTGAGCTGGAAGGTGCTGACAAGGCATCCGGTGAACAGTCGCGGGCATCGCGTGTGATTGCAGATCTGGCAAACGCTGAGCGCGACATGCTCAGGGTGGCAGAAAATACTGAACGCGGCCGCATGCCGGAGTGAGAAGAACAGACCCTCACCCGTACCATTCAGAAAGAACGTTAATCCCTCTTTTAACCATGAGAATCAGGCAATGAAAAGACATAAATTAGCGGCATTATTAGTTACAACATACATTGGCTTTATTGCAACGGCACACGCTTCGGACCCGCAGCCGGTCTTCAGCCCGGAGCAGGAGGCCCGTATTGGCGAAATCGCAGCAGACTACCTGGGGTCCGCTTGGAAAACGGAAATTATCCTACGCTAAGCCTGTTTTTTGTACATATTACTATTCACTGAGCGTAATGCGCGGTATTTACCCTGTCCCAGTTTGAGGTTCGTTCTCCAGACGTAACCCCCGCTCAGGTTGATATGTTCCCATCCCAGTGGTGACAGATGGTAATCAGTTGCTCATTAATCGGGATCCCTTTTCGTCTCAAAGAATCTATCGCTCTTTCTATATATACCGTATTCCACAGTGAGATCGCCGCAGTCAGCAACGTCAGACCGCTGGCTCGATAGCTCTGATTCTCCAGCCCCCGATCTCTGATTTCACCCAGCCGATGCATAAAGACCGCTCGCGCAAGGGCATTGCGAGCCTCACCTTTATTCAGCCCCGCCTGTATTTTAACGAGGAATATACATGCGACGTAATGCACAAAAATGGGTGATGCTGCCAACTTACTGATTTAGTGTATGATGGTGTTTTTGAGGTGCTCCA
>OGSQ01000067.1_pt1 | contig 71338 bp, 62 predicted proteins | sample 1573921 | NCBI WGS metagenome assembly OGSQ01 (sample SAMN03295832, study PRJEB24534) | human gut metagenome | isolation source: fecal sample 7 from infant 4 | host: Homo sapiens | place: USA: Pittsburgh, PA | collected 2014-07 | reverse complement strand
ATAAATAAATATTATCAATCTTCATTTTTTCTTAGTTAAAATCATATTATATATATCGGGTTTTTTATTCAAATTTTTGTAATTTGGTACAAATTACTTCATTAATTGTTAATTTTTAAATGTTAATTGTTAATTGAAATACATTGTGCTAACATATAATTATAAGAATATTCAGAAAATTATTAAAACTAATACAATACAGGGGGAGATAAATTTGGAGGATAAGTGTGGAAAGTTCAAGGAATTAGAATTATTTATCCAAGATGGGAATGATGAGGAAAGCTCCTTAATAGCAGTTTTACATCATGCACAAGGTCTATATGGATATTTAGGAAGGGAGGTACAAGAGTATATTGCAGATAAGCTAGATATACCTCTTTCGAAAGTGTATGGAGTAATAACTTTTTATTCCTATTTTTCAACAGAACCTAAAGGTAAGTATGTAATCAGCATTTGTACTGGAACAGCCTGTTTTGTAAGAGGCGCTAATGATATTTTAGAGGATTTTAGAAAGGTATTAGGTATTAAAGAAGGTGAAACTACCTCTGATGGATTATTTACCTTAGATACTTTAAGATGTGTTGGTTCCTGTGCAATAGCACCTGTAGTTCTAGTTAATGATAAGGTTTACGGATATTTTGCTAAGCCTCAAGTTAATGAATTAATTAATAATTTAAGGGAGCAAGGTTAGTATGGAGAAGATAAAGAATTATAATGAATTATTAGAAAAGGTAGATTTTTATAAAAAACAAATAGAGGTTAGAGAAAATCCGGAAAAATTTAATAAAGGGGAAATAAAAGAAAGACATATTCTTATTTGTGGAGGGCCTGGATGTAAGGCTTCTAGGGCAGATAGTATTGGTAAGTCATTTAAGGATGAATTAGAAAGACTAGATTTAGGATATGAAGTAAAGGTTATAATGACTGGATGTTTTGGATTTTGTGCAAAGGGACCAGTAATAGAGATAATGCCAGATAAAGTCTTTTATACACAAGTAAAAGAAGAAGATGTAAGGGAAATTATAGAAAGTCATATTGTTAGAGGAGAAATAGTAGAGAGACTTTTATATGAAGATGAAGAAACTAAGGAAAGAATAAAGGTAAAAGAAGAAATTCCTTTTTATAAGAAACAAGTAAAGATAGCTTTAAAGAACTGTGGAGTAATAGATCCAGAGAGCATAGAAGAAGCATTAGCTGTAGGTGCATATACTGCCCTTGGTAAAGTAATAACTTCCATGAGTAAGGAAGAAGTTATAAAGGAAATAACTGATTCAGGATTAAGAGGAAGAGGTGGCGGAGGTTTTCCAGCAGGTAGAAAGTGGGAAACTGCAAGAAGGGCTGAAGGTGAAATAAAGTATGTAATATGTAATGCAGATGAGGGTGATCCAGGAGCGTTTATGGATAGAGCTATATTAGAAGGAGATCCTAATTTAGTATTAGAAGCCATGGCTATTTGTGGATATGCTATAGGATCTAATAAGGGTTATATATATATTAGAGCTGAATATCCATTAGCTGTTCATAGATTAAAAATTGCTATTAAGCAAGCTAGAGCAATAGGATTACTTGGTGAAAATATATTAAATACTGGCTTTAATTTCGATATAGAAATAAAATATGGCGCGGGTGCTTTTGTTTGCGGAGAAGCAACAGCATTAATTCATTCCATAGAAGGATTAAGAGGAGAACCTACAATGAAGCCACCAAGGACATCAGAAAAAGGTTTATGGCAAAAGCCAACTTGTGTTAACAATGTAGAAACCTTTGCTAATGTTAGTCAAATTATTAACAATGGTGCAAGCTGGTATAGTAATATTGGTTCTGAAAAGTCAAAAGGAACAAAGGTTTTTGCTTTAGCTGGAAATATAAATAATGTAGGATTAGTAGAGATTCCTATGGGAATGCCACTTAAAGATATAGTATACGAAATTGGAGGTGGCATTGTTAAGAATAAGGCATTGAAGGCAGTACAAACAGGAGGTCCTTCTGGAGGGTGTATTCCAACAGATTATTTAGAATTACCAATAGAATATGACACATTAACTGCTATTGGTTCAATGATGGGCTCTGGTGGGATGATAGTTATGGATGAAGATAATTGTATGGTAGATATAGCTAAGTTTTATCTAGAGTTTAGTGTTGATGAATCTTGTGGTAAATGCACTCCATGCAGAATTGGGAATAAAAGAATTTTAGAGATGATAAAAGATATTACTGATGGAAAAGCAACTATAGATGATTTAAAGAAGCTTGAAGAACTTTGTGAAGTAGTTAAAGATACTTCTCTTTGTGGATTAGGTGAAGCAGCACCAAACCCAGTTTTAAGTACTATTAAATTCTTTAGAAAGGAATATGAAGAGCATGTTATTGATAAGAAGTGTAGTGCAGGAGTATGTAAGGGATTAGTAAAGTATGGAATAACAGATGATTGTATAGGTTGTACTAAGTGCTTAAGAGCTTGCCCTGTTTTAGCTATTAAAGGAAAGCTCAGAGAAAAGCATACTATTATTTTAGAAAAATGTATTAAGTGTGGTTTATGTTTTGAAGCTTGTCCGACAAAAGCAATTATTAAAACTAGCTTAGGAGGTGAAATATAATGATAAAGGCAGAAATAAATGGAGTATCAGTAGAAGTGGAAAAGGGTACAAGTATATTAGATGCTGCTAGAAGTATTAATATTCATCTACCTACCTTATGTCATATGCAAATGGTTGATGGTAAGACTAGAAATTGTAAGGGGACATGTAGGGTTTGTGTAGTAGAGATAGAAGGTAAATCTGGTTTACTACCATCTTGTGCTACAGAACTTAAGGAAGGAATGTCAGTTAGAACTAATTCATTAAAGGCTGTAAGGGCTAGAAGAACTATTACAGAATTACTTTTATCAAATCACCCTAAGGATTGCTTAAATTGTGAGAAAAATACTAATTGTGAGCTACAAAGTTTAGCAGCAGAGCTTGGTATAGATGAAAAAAACTTTCAAGGGGAGAGAACATCTTTTGATATTGATACTTCTGATGGATTTATTAGAGATAGGGAAAAATGTATTTTATGCAGAAGATGTGTAACAGCCTGTAATGATATACAAAAGGTAAATGCAATAACTTTAGCTAATAGGGGATTTAATACCAATATATCTACTTTTTGTAATGATGCTATAGAGCTAACTAATTGTACTTACTGTGGACAATGTGTTGCAGTATGTCCAACAGGTGCTTTAAAGGAAAATTTAAATTATAGAAAGATTTGGGATTTGTTAGATGATGAAGATAAATTTACAGTTGTCCAAATTGCTCCAGCAGCTAGATATGCATTAGCTGAAGAGTTTGGTTTAGAATCAGGTGCATTATCTACAGGTAAGATAGTAAAAGCATTACGATTATTAGGTTTCAAGTTAGTATGTGATACCAATTTTGCAGCTGACTTAACAATAATGGAAGAAGCAAATGAATTTATTGAAAGATTTACTTTAGGAGAAAATTTACCTCTAATAACTAGTTGCTGTCCAGCATGGGTAAAATATGCTGAAAATAATTATTACGATAATATGGAGCTTGTATCTACTTGTAAATCACCTCAACAAATGTTTGGAGCTGTAGCTAAAAATTATTTACCACAAGAATTAGAGGTAAAAAGGGAAGATATATCTGTTGTCTCAATTATGCCGTGTATTGCTAAAAAATATGAGTGTAATAGAGAAGAAATGAAAGATAATTCAGGAGTAAAAGATGTAGATATAGTTATTACTACAAGGGAATTTGCTAAGCTTATAAGAGAATCTGGAATAGATATCCTAAAGCTTCCTGATTCTGAATTCGATAATCCACTAGGTATGTCAAGTGGAGCTGGAACTATATTTGGAACTAGTGGAGGTGTTATGGAAGCAGCACTCAGAACTTCTTATGAGTGGATAACTGGAGAAAAATTAGAAAAAATTGAGTTTGAAGCTGTTAGAGGATTAGAAGGTGTAAAGGAAGCTTCTATAGAGATGAATGGAAAGACTGTAAATATAGCAGTAGTTAGTTCCTTAGGAAATGCTAAAAAGATTATGGATGAAATTAAAAGAGGAGAATCCAAATATCATTTTATAGAAGTTATGGCTTGTCCTGGAGGTTGCATAGATGGGGGAGGACAACCTTATATAAGATCTAATAGGAATATATTAAAAAAGAGGATGGATGCAGTGTATAGAGATGATTTTAATAAAGAGATAAGAAAATCTCATGAAAACCCTATGATAATAAAATTATATGAAGATTATCTTATGAAACCTAATAGTTATATTGCTCATAAAATTCTACACGTAATTTATAAAAAATAGAAAAAAAATACAAATATATTGATAAAAATGGGAAAATGTTAATTTTTCCATTTTTTTAATTGATAAATTTAACTGTTTATCTATAAATTTAACTTTTTAAAAGATAATTGTAAAAAAATGATAAAAAGTGGGTAAAGTATGGAAAATAATTTTAATAGATGATATAATCAATTCATAAATTAAATTATTAACAAGAAAGGTGATTTAAAAAAGTATAAAATTATGATAGAAACTGTATTGATATCATTAATAATATGTAAGATAAAGAAATATGACATTAAAGGATTATTTAAAAATTGGACAATTTATCCAGTTATTTTTATGGAGTTTGTGTATTTATTTATACAAATAAATATTTTTATGGAGAATTATAGATATATAGATATTGTGGCACCGTTGAAAACAGTCTATTTATGTTCTTATCTGCCTTTAGTATTTAAATATAGGAAATATACAGAAGCTATTATTGGATCTGTTTTTGTAATAATAGGTGGAATATTGAATGATATAGCAATAGCAGCTAACAATGGATTTATGCCAGTTTTCCCTAGTCTTTCATATTTAACTGGATATGCAAAACCAGATTCATTTAATAAAGTTAATGATATTCATATACTTGGTGATACGAGTACTAAACTTAAGCCTCTAACTGATATTTTTGATATTGGATATAGCATTTTAAGTTTAGGAGATATTTTTATTAGATTTTACATTTTTATTATTGTTTATAGTATTATAAAAGATTTAAATACAAGTACTGAAGAAGATATGGTAATTAACTACAGATAAGGAGAAGATTATGTTAAAACTTGAACCAATAGAATTTTTTCTAAGAGCAATACCAGAGGGATTATTAATTATATTAGGAATCTATGTCTTATCTAAGACTAGCATAGATAAGAGAAAATATTTAGTATCAAGTATTGTTTATGCAATTACAATTTTTTGTATAAGATTATTACCAATTAACTATGGCGTACATACTATCTTAATATTATTATTTTTAGTGTTATTAACTATTATCTATATAAAGATAGATGTAATACTAACTATGAGAAGTGCTCTTATAGTATTTTTACTACAATTTATTTCAGAAGGAATAAATGTATTTATATTGCAGCTAATACCTAATATTAATTTAGATAAATTATTTCTAAATCCAGTATCAAAAACACTTTTAGGAATACCTTCATTAATGTTATTAGCTATAATAATATATATTTTTTATATTTTAGATAAAAGGAAAGATGTGTTAAAAGATGTATAGTGTAGAGGCCTTATCAAAAAAAATAGCTGATAACTTAAGAAAAGAATTAAATTATGATGATGATAAGACTAGTGTTATAGAGTATGGGCTCTATGCCTTCTTTCAGATAGGATTATCAATAATTTTAGTAGCCATTGTTGGTGGAATACTTAATGTTATGTTAGAAGCGTTAATTATTTCTTTTGTAATTAGTATTTTTAGAAAATACTCAGGGGGAGCCCATGCAAGTGAAGCTTTTAACTGTGCTATTATTGGTGTTTTAGTATCAGTAATACCAGCAATAATATTCACAAAAATAGATATTAACACAAATTACTTAATATTAGTCGGGGGATTAGTTTACTTAATTTCTATTATAGTAACATACAATCTTGCTCCTGTAGATAATCCTAACAAACCTATAAAAAGTCCGACTAAAATTAGAAGATTAAAAAAGGGATCTATTATTTTATTAACTATATATATGGTCTTATCTTTAGCAATGATATTTATTTATCGAGAAAGCTTAAATATGAATTATTTAGTATATTCTACATGTATTTATTTTGGGGTTTCTTGGCAAGTGCTAACACTTACCCAGATAGGACATTCATTAGTGAATGTAATAGATTCTTTATTAATAAAAATTTTAAGTTTTAAAGGGGGAATTAAAAATGAAAAAATTAAACAGTAAGGTAATGATGGCAGTAGCAGCATTTGCTACAGTTATAGCTTCAACAGTTGCTACTTCAGCATGTTTCTGGTGCTCATACCAACCAGAAGAGCCAAAATGCTTAAGAGATGAGTAATTGAAAAAATAAAGATCGGGTAACCGATCTTTATTATCATATAGAAATGGTGATAAATATGAAGGAAATTAAAAAGAGTAGAATTAAGCAAATTGATGATATGGCATCTATAGTAAAGTTGGCATCTTTGATGTTTACAGCAATAATTTTCTTTCAATATTTTTTTAATGAAGAAGGCATGCTGTTAGATTCTTTTTATAGTACATCTATATTTATTCCAATAGTTGGAGGATGTCTTGTATTAACAATAATTTATATGCTATGGTCATTTCAAGTGAATGAAAATACAAATAAGCCTGTATTAAAATATAAGATATTAATTGAAAATATACTTTTCATGGTGATATTGTTTTTTGCTGTGGTTATTTCTGGTGCAAATAAGAGCCATTATAAGTTTATATTTTTATTTATAATTACTAGTACAACTATACAATCTGGAATGAAAAGTGGAATGATAACTTCTATAATTGCATCAGTAGCTATTCTAGTAATGGATATTTTGTGTATGCCAGGAGCTACAATAAATAAATATTTTCAAGATGATTTATTATTAGCTGGAGTATTTATATTAACCGCATGGCCATTAGGATTTTATGTGAAAATAGAAGGTGAACATATAGAAAAGTTAGAAAACTTAGTTAATAAGGATGGACTAACTGGAGTATATAATCATAGATATTTTCAAGATTCCCTAAAGGAATTAATTATTAGCGCAAAGAATAAAAAAGAAAAATTAGCTATGATTTTGACTGATATAGATTATTTTAAGCATTACAATGATCTATATGGTCATCAAAAGGGAGATGAAATTTTAAAGTCTATTGGTAAAATATTAAGGGATAGCTCTGGAGAAAAAAGTATAACTGCAAGATATGGTGGAGAAGAATTTGCTATAATTTTACCAAATACTAATGAAGAAGAAGCTTTGAAAATTGCTGATAAAATTAGAATGATTATTGAAAAAACAAAATTTTATGGTGAAGAAAATCAGCCTAATGGTGTATTGACTGTATCAATGGGAATATCTACTTTCCCAGATAAAGCTAGAAATGAAGTAGACTTAATTAAAAGTGCTGATGATGCTTTATATAGAGCAAAATTCTTTAATAAAAATAGAGTTGAAACATATAGTTCTATATTAGATGATTTAAAAAATGATATAGAGGAAAAAGATATTGAGTTAGTTACATCTATTAAAACATTAATAAGTGTTATTAATGCGAAAGATAGATATACATATGGTCATTCAGAAAGAGTAGTTTTATATAGTAAATTATTATCAGAAAAATTAAATTTACCAATGGAGGATAGATCCAATCTTATTCAAGGTTCTTATATGCATGATATTGGGAAAATAAATATTTCCAAGGAAATACTTTTAAAGAAAATGCCTTTAACTAAAGAGGAATGGGAGATTTTAAAAAGTCATCCTGAAGAGGGGATAGAAATTATAAAGCCAGTTAAATCATTAGAGAAAATTATACCTATTATTAAACACCATCATGAAAGATTTGATGGTACAGGATATCCAGATAAGTTAAAGGGAGAGGAGATTCCTTATTTATCTAGGGTATTAAGTGTTGTAGATAGTTTTGATGCAATGACATCAAATAGACCTTATAATAAAAGAAAAACTTATGAGGAGGCAATATTGGAACTAAGAAAGTTTTCAGGTACTCAATTTGATCCTAATATAGCAGAAAAATTTATAGAGGTTATTGAAGAAAATAAAGAAAAGTTTGATAATATTAGGTAAGAGAAATTATAAGGGGATGGTTAAGTGAGAATAGGAATAATAGGTTTAGGTAATATTTGTGAAAAGGCATATTTACCTGTAATTACAGCTATGGAAGATTTAGAAATAGTTTTTTGTACTAGAAATAATAATAAGTTAAAGTCTTTATCTAATAAATATAGAATAAGTGAGGCTGTTAATACTGTTGATGAGTTAATAGAGAAAAAAATAGATGCGGCTTTTGTTCATACAGCTACAGAAAGTCATATAGAAATAATAGAAAAATTAATAAAAAATGATATTCATGTTTATGTAGATAAGCCTATTAGTTATGATTATGATGAAAGTAAAAGAATAAGTGAGCTTGCTAAAAAGCAAAATAAAATATTTATGGTAGGCTTTAATAGAAGATTTGCTCCTATGTATTCAAGACTTAGAGATAATAGTCCAACAATAATAAAGCTTCAAAAGAACAGGGTATTAAAACCTAAGGATCCTATTGTTTTTATATTAGATGATTTTATTCATGTTATAGATACACTAAGATTCTTAGCTAAGGATAAACTTGAATTATTAAATGTTAGTGCTTTAAAGAAGGATAATATTTTATATAACGTAGTAGTGACTCTAGGAAATAAAAATACAACATGTATAGCTATAATGAACAAGGATAATGGATTAAATGAAGAAATATTAGAATATTCAATTAGTGGAGAAAAAACTATTGTAAGGAATTTAAATAGCTCTAAAATTGCTACACAAAATATAGAAAAAAGTTTAGAATTTAATGATTGGGATACTATTTTATATAGAAGAGGATTTGATTCAATAATTAATGAATTTATAAGAGCTGTTAAAAATGGAAAACAACCAAGCCCTTCTATAGATGATGCATTAGAAAGTCATAAGTTGTGTGATGAAATAATAAAGAGAATAATTTAATTTTAAAGTTTAAGTGGGCTGTTTGTGAAACAGCCCACTTATAATTTTACCTTTTTTTCATTAAGTTTTTTATATGTTACTTCCTTTATTAATTGATATATAACGCTAAAAGTTGGTATTCCAATTAGCATCCCTACAAGTCCTAAAGTACTTCCACCAACAATCATTGCAAGCATAACCCATATTGCAGAAAGTCCAACAGAATTTCCTACAACTTTAGGATATATTATATTACCTTCAAATTGTTGAAGACATAGTAAAAATATTACAAACCATACTGCTTTGATAGGATCTATTATAAGTATTAAGAACACTGCAGGAATTGCACCGATAAAAGCCCCGAAAATAGGTATCAAGGCCGTAACACCTATAAGTACACTAATTAGTAATGCATATGGCATTGATAAAATGCTCATACCTATAAAACATAGAACTCCTAAGATAACTGCTTCAATACATTGCCCTGTAATAAACTTAGAAAATGTATAATTTGATAACTTAGATATATCAATGATTTTCTTAGCAAACTCTTTTTTAGAAAAAGCAAAGAGTAATTTCTTAAAGTTTAATACTAATTTTTCTTTACTAGATAACATGTAAATAGTTAGTATAACAGAAAGGATAAAGTTAATTACTCCACTTGTAATAGTAACTGTAGTGTTTAAAATTCCTGCTAATGAAGTAGTTAAGAAGCTAGTAAATAAATATAATAGATCTTCCCATGTGTTCATTAGAGTATTATAAGCATTTTGAAGAATTTCAGTTGAGGAGATGTATTGATTAATTAATTCTTCAAAAGAATTTATATAGCCAGGTACGGCATCTAGTAAAGTAGAAATACTATTAACAAGTTCTGGTATTACAAATAGACCTAAAGCAACAATTAAACCTATTACAGTTATAAAAGTTGATAAAATTGATAAAGGTCTTTTAAGATTTTTAATAAAGTCTGATTTATTAGTATCTAAGAACTTGAAAACTTTATTCTCAAAAAATTTCATTGGTAGATTTAATACAAATGCCATAGAAAAAGCTAGAATAAATGGATTTAAGATACTTAGAAAACCTCCAAGAATTGAAAAGATACCTTTTATATTTAATAATATAAAATAAAGTATCATTAAATAAGTACCAAGTAATAGGTTTTCTTTAAATTTATTATTTAGTTCTTTCAAATTGAAATATCCTCCATAAACTAAAAGTATAGTATAATTGTAAAGCAAGTACAAAAATTATGCTAGTACTAAAGTTGAATGAATTGTAAAATAAAAGTAAAATAAGAGTGAAGTATAATATAATAATATAAAGAGTTGGAGATGTAAAAATGAGTAAGGTAACGGTTAAAAACATAAAAAAATTAGCAGATACTAAATATTTAAAGTTATATAGTGCTGAGTACATAAATAAAAAGGGAACCCTTAGGGATTGGACTATTGCTTCTCGTAAGAATATAGAAGACTTAAACAATAAATTTTTCGAGAATGGAGAAGATAAGCCAGATGCTGTAGTTATAATAGCTAAGCATATAGAAGAGGAGAAATTAGTCTTAATAAAACAATTTAGAGTTCCGATAAATGACTATGTTATAGAATTGCCTGCAGGTCTTATTGACGAAGGTGAAAATTTTATTGAAACAGTAAAGAGAGAATTAAAAGAAGAGACGGGTTTAGATTTAGTTAAAATAGATGAAAAAAGAACTAATAAGAAGGTATATGTATCTGTTGGAATGACAGATGAATCAATATCTTTAGTTTACTGTACTTGTAATGGGAATCCTTCTAATGAGAACTTAGAAGATGATGAAGATATAGAAGTTATATTGGTTTCTAAAGAAGAAGCAAAGGAATTACTTAATACTGAAAAAAATATTGATGTGAAAGCTTTATTAGCAATAGAAAATTATATTAAATAGAAGTTATAAAAATAAATATAGAAATTAATTGTTAAAGGAGTTATCTTATAAGATGGCTCCTTTAGTTTATTAATTTATTAAACTTCATCTTAGGCTTATAAATATTCTAATTAGAGATAAAATACTAAAAAAGACTTAAGAGGTATGACCATGGATAAGAGAGAGTATTTTATTAATTTTGGTATGGATGAAGATGTTGTTGAAATGGTTAAAGATAAACTAGATGATATAAAGGTTACTGGGAATCTAAAGGGCGAATTAGATAATAAAATGTATTACGAGATTTATAAAATTAATGAGGATAGAGGCGGAATAGTGATTTCTCATGGTTTTACTGAATGTATAGAAAAATATAGGGAGTTTATTTATTATTTAACTAGGGAAGGATATTCAGTTTACATAATGGAGCACAGAGGACATGGAAGGTCTGGGGAACTTGGAACTCTTCATAAAAGCCAAGTTAATGTTGAAAACTTTAATTATTATGTTGATGATTTAAAAATATTTATAGATGAAGTAGTAGTAAAAAGAAATGAAGATAAAGATCTATTTTTGTTTGGACATTCAATGGGTGGAGCTATAAGTGCGATGTTTATAGAAAAGTATAATGATTATTTTAAAAAGGCTATATTATCTTCACCAATGTTAAAGATAGCTGTAGGAAGCGTTCCTAGTTTTCTAGCTATAATTTTAAGTAAGATACTAATTATATTTGGAAAAGGAGATAATTTTATATTTGGAAATATGCCTTATGAAAGCACTTATGATTTTACCTTAGCTTCAACTTCTAATGAAAGCAGATATAATATTTATTATAGAGAAGTATTAGCTAATGAAAATTTGCAAAGAGGAGGAGGTTCCTTTAAGTGGCTCTACGAATCTTTAATTGCAATTAAATATATATTGAAGAAGAAAAATATAAGTAAAATAAAGATACCTATATTATTATTTCAAGCTGGAAAAGATGAACTTGTAGGTGAGCGAGGGATTAAGAAGTTTGTAAAATTATGCAAAACCGCTAAACTCATATATTATAAAAATGCTAAGCACGAATTATATTTAGAAAACAATGATATTCTTGAAGATTATTTAGATAAAATATTTGACTTTCTACAGGATATACAATAAAATCTAAAAAATATTAACAATATAAAGTTTAAATAAATATGATATTATAGATTCGAAAAGGAGGGAGCAATATTGAAGGAAATACTAAAGCTTAAAAATAAGTCCGGTAATTTAGTTGATGCTAAATTAAGAGTTCTAGATATAAAGGATTTGGACCATATAATGGAACTACAAGATATAATTTTAGAAGGATTAGAAAATAAGGATCTATATGCACCTACAGAAAGAGAAGAGTTTATAAATTACTTAAATAAAGGTGCAAAAATAATAGGTTATACTGATGAAAATGAAGAATTAATAGCTATGGCTGTATATATAAAAAAAGGATATGAAGAAGGTAACTATGGTTACGATCTAGGAATATCAGGAGAAAATTTACTTATGATAGGTCAGGTTGAATCTACAGTAGTTAGAAGTGACTATAGAGGAAATGGCCTACAAAAAATATTATGTGAAAAGATAGAAGAAATAGCAAAAGATGATGAAGTTAAGATACTTACATCCACAGCATCACCATATAATAAATATAGTGTAAATACATTTACTAGTTTAGGATATGAAATAAAGAAAGAAAAATTAAAATATGGTGGACTTAGAAGATATGTAATGGCAAAAACAATTGAGAAGTAAGAATTTAGGTGAAAACTCAGCGGAAGCTGAGTTTTTTTAAAATTAAAGAATGAGAAAATTAAAAAATTAAGGAATGAAAAGATGAATTGTGGAGAAAGTAAGGAAGTGTGGCAAAGGCAATTAACATTTAGCAATTTAGGTTAAAACTCAGTAGAAGCTGAGTTTTTTTATAATGAAAGAATGAAGTAATGAAAAAATTAAAGAATTATAAAGAAAACTCCAGTAGGAGTTTTTAAAAAAATTATTTTAGTAATTTGGAACAAATTACATCCTTGATTATGCATTATTAATTATAAATGTTAGCTTTTTTGTATAAATGTAAATAATATTTAGAATAAAAAAGCTAATAATAGTTATTAATGAATAATTTACTGTTATAAGCTTACAAATACCGAAAAAACAGTTGATTAATTCTTAGTAATTTAGTATGATATAATCAATTCAGAGTGAAATGATATGATTTAATTTAAATATATAATTAAACACAAATAAGGAGATGTAAAAATGAGCGAAGTTTTATTAAATATAAATGGATTAAAAACTGCCGTAGAAGGTAAGGAGATATTAAAGGGATTAGATTTAAAAATCAATAAAGGTGAAATTCATGTTATCATGGGACCTAATGGTGCTGGTAAGTCAACTTTAGCAAATGCTTTAATGGCGCACCCTAGATATGAAAAAGTTGAAGGAGATATTACTTTTGAAGGTGAAGATATAACTGAACTTAAAACTGATGAAATAGCTAAGAAGGGATTATTCCTATCTTTCCAACATCCGGAAGAAGTTCCTGGTATAACTGTTGAAAACTTTATTAGAAGTGCAAAGATAGCAAAAGATGGTCAATTAATTAAGTTTTTAAAGTTCGATAAGGACTTAAAAAACAATATGAAAGAATTAAAGATGGATCAAGAATATGCTAAGAGATATTTAAATGTAGGATTCTCAGGTGGAGAAAAGAAAAAGAATGAAATCTTACAAATGCTTATGCTTAATCCAAAGCTTGCCATATTAGATGAAACAGATTCAGGTCTAGATGTAGATGCCATAAGAGTAGTTTCAGAAGGTATTAAAATGTATGCTAATGAAGAAAATGGAGTTTTAATAATAACTCATAATACTAAGATTTTAGAAAATTTAAAGGCTGACTATGTTCATGTTTTAGTTAACGGAAAAATAGTTAAAACAGGAGATGCAAGTTTAGCAGATGAAATAGATAAGAATGGTTACGAAGCTTTTAAAGTAGAAGCTATGTAAAACGGAGGTGACATGCTTTGGAAATTAAAAAGAAGACTTATGTAGAAGACGTTGAAAGAGGAATCTATGACGTTAAAAATGAAGATAGATTTGAGTTTAAGACTGAAAAAGGCTTAACAAGAGAAATAGTAGAAACTATTTCAAAGGAAAAAAATGAACCAGAATGGATGAGAAATTTTAGATTAAAATCTCTTGATGTATATAATAAAATTAAACTACCTACTTGGGGTCCATCTTTAGATGAACTAGATATGGATAATATAGTTACTTATGTTAGACCTAAGACAAAGTTAAATGAAACTTGGGAAGATGTTCCTGAAGATATTAAGAAGACTTTTGATCTTTTAGGAATTCCAGAAGCAGAAAAGAAGTCTCTTGCAGGGGTTGGAGCTCAGTATGACTCAGAAGTAGTTTACCACAGTATAAGAGAAGATTTAGTTAAACAAGGTGTTGTTTATACTGATATGGAAACTGCTGTTAGAGATTATGAAGATATAGTTAAAGAATATTTTATGAAATGTGTAACACCAAATGATCATAAATTTGCAGCACTACATGGTGCAGTTTGGTCAGGTGGGTCATTTGTTTATGTTCCAAAGGGAATTCATGTAGATATTCCACTACAATCATACTTTAGATTAAATTCACCTGGAGCAGGACAATTTGAGCATACATTAATTGTAGTAGAAGAAGGAGCTAGTTTACACTTTATAGAAGGATGTTCAGCTCCAAAATACAATGTAACTAACCTACATGCTGGTTGTGTTGAACTATTTGTTAAAGAAGATGCTACTTTAAGATATAGTACTATAGAAAACTGGTCAAAGAATATGCTTAATTTAAATACTAAGAGAGCATTTGTTGAAAAGAATGGAAGAATTGAATGGGTATCTGGTTCATTTGGTTCTAGAATATCAATGCTTTATCCAATGAGTGTATTAAAGGGAGAAGGGGCTAGAGCAGAATTTACTGGAGTATCATTTGCAGGTAAAGGACAAAATCTTGATACTGGAGCTAAAATAATTCACGCAGCTCCAAATACATCATCTACTATAAATTCTAAGTCAATTTCAAAAAATGGTGGTGAAGCTACCTATAGAGGAGTAGTTAAGGTAAATGCAAATGCTTATAATTCTAAATCAGTAGTATCTTGTGAATCACTAATGCTAGATAATTTATCTAAGTCAGATACTATACCTGTTATAGACTTAATGAATGATGATGTAGAAATTTCACATGAAGCTAAGATAGGTAAGATTAGTGACGATGCTATATTCTACTTAATGAGTAGAGGTATAACTGAAGAAGAAGCTAAGTCAATGATAGTTAGAGGATTCGTTGAGCCAATATCTAAGGAATTACCATTAGAATACGCAGTAGAGATGAACAACTTAATTAAGCTTGAATTAGAAGGGAGCATAGGATAATGAGTAGTAATATAAGTTTTAATAATATTAATAAGACTCCTGTAAGAACTAAAAGCTGGTTAAAAGTTAATGATGTAACATTAAAGGATTATAATCCTCCAAGAATTGGGGAATTTAATAATTATAAAGTAACTGGTAATGATTTAGATGGAGTTACAATAGAAGAATTTAAAAAAGGAAAGGTATTTCCATTAAATAAGAAATTTAAATATGGAGCATCAGAAGAAATAGTAAATCAAGGTGAATTTGATTTTAATAAGGGCTTCATAATAAATATAGATAAAAGAGCTAAGGTAGATGGATTAATAGAAATTGAATTTAATTTAGATGAAAAAAATAATGCCTTAGTTGACAATATAATAGTAGTTGCAGAAGAGGAATCAGAAGCAAAAATATTAATTAAGTATAATTCAAAAGATGAATCTGAAGGATATCATAATGGAATATGTAAGATATATAGTAAGGACAGCAGTAAGATTCAAGTAGTTAAAGTAAATTTATTAAACCAAAATACAGTAAATGTAGACTCTAATCTTTCAGATATAGGATACTACGGAAAAGTAGATTTTGTTTCAATAGATTTAGGTGGAAGCGTTAGTATTACTAACTACCATGGTGATTTAGCTAAGGAAAGTTCAGAATCAACACTAAGTTCCATCTACCTAGGTGGAGATAAGAAAATTATAGATATGAACTATGTTATGACTCATATGGGTAGAAGAAGTAATTCTGATATTATTACAAGAGGTGCTTTAAAGGGTGAAGCCAATAAGATATTTAGAGGAACTCTTGATTTTAAGAGGGGAGCATCTAGAAGTAAAGGTGAAGAAGATGAATATTGTATGATTTTATCACCTAAGGTAAAAGCTAAAGCTCTTCCATTATTACTATGTGAAGAAGATGATGTATCTGGAGAACACGCAGCAGCTTCAGGTAAGATAGACGAAGATAAGCTATTTTATTTAATGAGTAGAGGATTAGACTACAATGATGCTAGAAGAGTAATCATTGAAGGTGCATTTAACCCTATTATAGATAAGGTTGAAGATGAAGCTACAAGAAATGAAATCTTAGCTACTATAAAGGAAGCATTAGATAATGAATAAAGATTACCTTAAGGATTTTCCAACTTTAAGTAAAGAGAGAAATGGCAAAAGAATAGCTTATTTAGATAGTGCTGCTACTACACAAAAGCCAATAGCTGTAATTGAAGCTATTAAAGATTATTATGAAAAGATAAATGCAAACCCACATAGAGGTGCCTATGAATTAAGCGTACTTGCAACAGAAGCTTATGATGAGGCTAGAGAAAAGGTTAGAAAGTTTATAAATGCAGAGCGTTCTGAGGAAATAATATTTACTAAGAACGCAACTGAGGCCTTTAACTTAGTAGCTATGTCCTATGGAATGAATTTTATAAATGAGGGTGATGAAATTGTTATATCTATAGCTGAGCATCACTCGAATTTAATTCCATGGCAACAAGTAGCAAGAGCTAAGGGTGCAATTTTAAAATATATGTACACAGATGAAAATGGAGAGCTTACAGAAGACGAAATAAAATCTAAAATAACTAATAAAACTAAGATAGTAAGCATTACTCAAGTATCTAATGCATTAGGAACTATTAATCCAGTTAAAGAAATAGCTGAATATGCCCATTCAAAGGGTGCTATAGTTATAGTTGATGGAGCTCAAAGTGTTCCTCATATGAAGGTAGATGTAAGAGATATTAATGCAGACTTCTTAATAATTGCAGGCCATAAATTACTAGCTCCAATGGGGATAGGTGTTTTATATGGTAAGAAAGATTTATTAGAAAAGATGCCTCCTTTAATGTTTGGCGGCGATATGGTAGAATATGTTTATGAGCAAGAAACTACCTTTAATGTATTACCATATAAGTTTGAAGCAGGTACACAAAACGTTGAGGCTGCAGTAGGTTTATCTAAGGCAATAGATTATTTAAATGAAATAGGAATGGAAAATATAGAAAAGCATGAAAAAGAGCTTGTTTCATATGCTTTAGATAAGATAAATAAATTAGATTATGTTAAGGTCTATGGACCAAAAGAAGTAGAAAAGAGGGGTGGAGTAATATCCTTCGAAATAGAAGGTGTTCATCCACATGATGTTGCATCAATCTTTGATACTTTTGGTGTATGTATAAGAGCTGGAAATCACTGTGCACAACCTCTAATGAGATATATGGGAATAAATGCGACATCTAGAGCAAGTATATATTTATACAATGATAAAGAAGATGTAGATAGGTTAGTGGAAGCAATAGAAAAAACATATGAGATGTTCTCAAAATGGAGGTAGAGCAATGGATTTAAATGAGATTTACACAACCCTAATAATGGAACATAGTTCTTCTAAACATAATAGAAGAAAATTAGAAAATCCAGATTTATGTGAAAAGGGTCATAATCCAAGCTGTGGAGATGAAATAGAATTAGAATTAAAGGTTAATGGAGATATTATTGAAGATTTAGCATTTACAGGGCAAGGTTGTGCTATATCTCAAGCATCAACTTCAATGATGATAGACCTTATTAAGGGAAAAGATAAGAAGGAAGCTTTAGAATTAGTTGAAACTTTTATTGGAATGATAAAAAGAGAAATTAATGACGAAGAAGAACTTGAAGCACTTGAAGATGCTATTGTACTTAAGAATATTTCTAATATGCCAGCTAGAGTAAAATGTGCAGTACTTGCATGGCATACTTTAAAAGAAGCATTTAATAAATAAAGCTGTCCTAGGACAGCTTTATTTATAATTAAAAATGAATAATGAAAAAATAAGGAGGTAATTCTTTCAGAATTACTACAATAAATTATTTTTTAAAACTCCGTAAGGAGTTTTTTCATTAGTTCTTAATTTTTTACTCTTCACTATACAAGAGAATTGCAGAGAATTAATGCTTTATTAAGTAAAACTAGCCTATATTGATATAAATATTGATAATTTAGATAATTAGGATAATTTAAATAGTATAGTTATAAATAGAAATTTGAAATAGTAATAATTAATATGATAGAATGAATTCATTATATTTTAAAATAAGGAGAATGAGTAAATGGAAGGTAGTCCCGGGAGTAGTTTAATTTTAATTTTAATCTTAATTGTTATTAATGCTTTTTTTGCATCAGCAGAAATGGCTATAGTATCATTAAACAAAACAAAAATAAGTATTTTAGCAGATGAAGGAAATAAAAAAGCTATATTGTTAAAAGGAATAATGAAAGATCCAAATAACTTTTTATCAACAATACAAGTTGGTATAACATTAGCAGGTTTCTTTGCATCGGCTTCAGCAGCAACATCAATTTCAGTTGGCTTTGCAAATGTATTAAAAGATTTTAATATACCATATAGTGAAAGTATAGCTTTAGTACTTACTACAATAGCTATATCATATATTACATTGGTACTTGGAGAACTAGTTCCTAAGAGAATAGCTCTTCAAAATTCAGAAAAGCTAGCTATGTCATCTATTAAAACTATTATTTTTATATCAAAAGTGGCCAAGCCTTTTGTATGGTTTTTATCTTTTTCAACAAGCTTAATACTTAGAATGTTAGGTGTAAAAACAGAAGGCATAGATGAGCAAATATCTAGAGAGGAAATAAGAAGTTTAATTGAGATAGGTGAAGAAAATGGTGCCATCAATCAATCAGAAAGAGAAATGATAGATGGAATTATTGAGTTTGATGATACAACAGCTAAGAAAATAATGACACCTAGAACTGAAACCTTTTTACTAAATGTAAATGCAAAAATTAGAGATTGTATAAAAGATATATTAGATGAAAACTTTTCAAGAATTCCTGTTTATGAGGATGATGTTGATAATATTATAGGAATACTTCATATGAAGGATTTATTTGCTAGTATAGTAGCAAAAGGTGTAGATAATGTTAATATTAAGGATTTACTTAAAGAGCCATGTTTCTTTATTGAAACCAAGAATATTGATGATTTATTTAAAGAATTAAAAGAAAAAAAGGCTTATATAGCTATACTAATGGATGAGTACGGTGGTTTCTCTGGTATTGTTACTATGGAAGATATCATAGAAGAAGTTATGGGGGAAATACTTGACGAGTATGATGAAAATTTAGATATAGAAAAAATTGATGATGATAATTTTATTGTTAGTGGACTTATGACATTAGAAGATGTTAGTGACTATTTAAATATAGAATTAGAATCTGAGTTTGCAGATACAATAGCTGGACTATTTATAGAAAAGCTTGGTGAAATACCTACAAATACAAAGAACTGCGAAGTAACTTTTGATAATATTACATTAAAGCTATTAAAGCTTGATGAAAAGAGAATAGATAAGATTCACTTAATAATCAATTACAGTGCAAAGGAAAAGGAAGCAGAAGCAGCACTTTGTTAAAAAAGTAATAAATAATGTATAGCACTCCTTTATATTAGTAAAACTAGTATAAAGGAGTGTGTTTTTTATGGATGAAAACTTGATTAAAGTCTTAAATGCCCATTTGCAAGGCGTAATAATGGGAGAAAATGAGATGATAAAATTAAAAGAAAAAGTAAAAGATTATAGGCTTAAAGTTTTAATTGATAATACTTTGCTTACAATAGAAGAACATAAAAAAGTCATTTTAAATGAAATAGAAGAATTAAATGGTAAAGCTGTAAAAGAAGAAGGGATATTTGGAAAGTTAGTTGAAATATTCAATAGTATTAAGGAAATGGCTATAGATAATGATAAGCAAATATTAGAAAAAGCTATAAAGGGAACTGAAATGGGGTTTAAAGCTATTTTAGATTTATTAATAAAGGAATCTAATTTTCATGAACATCTTGAAAAAAGTTTAATTAAAATCTCTGATATGTATAGTGACCATATAAAAGAAATGCAAGAGTATTTAATAACTATTAACTAAATCTATAGAAAAATAATAAAGATTAAGGAGTAGAAAAATGAGTGATAAAACAATGGTGTTTAGCGATGAAAATGGAAATAAGGTAGAATATGCTATATTAGAGCAGAAATTAATTTGTGGTAATGAATATGTTGCTATGGCACCAGTTAATGAAAGATCTAATATAGAAATATTTAAAATAAAATTTGATAAAGATTGGAATGAGTCTTTAAGTGAAGTTGAATCAGAAACTGAAATAAAAATGTATAAAGAAGTTTCGGCATTAAGTTTCTAGAAATAAATATTTAAATTACATATCTTATATCAGTAGGGTTACCGCACAAAAGTATCAATTAGAAATATAAAATTAAAAAAGTGTGAAGTGATTTGAAACAAATCACTTGAAAAATATATTTTTCAAAACTCATTTATGAGTTTTTTCATTAATTTTTAATTGTTATTTTCTAATTGTTAATTGTGAGGTGGCTCTTATTTTCTTTAAGAATATCATCCTTTTACACCTAATTTCTGTTTTAAGTTCACAAATAAAATTAACTATGAATAATATAAAGTAAAATATTATTAGGAGTAGTAATAATGAATAATTATAATTTAATAATGAGGCTTCAAGCTAAGATGCAAGATCCTAGATTTGCTGACAGATTTAATAGAATAGCTTCAGAACTTAACAACATTCCTGGAGTTCAACAAGAAGTATTAAGAATTGCTCAAATGGAAGATGAAAAAAAGAGAGAAAAAGCTATTTCTAGACTTCCTGATAGAGTTAAACAACTAGTAAGAGAAGTTGTATCTTTACTTAATGATTAGAAATTAATATTTAAGAACAAAAGAGTAAGATATGCATAATATGTAATATAACAATATTACAAGGAGATAAAAAAGATGGGAACTAATAATGAAAGAAATTCTGGAAATCTTGATGAAATTTTAAATAGAATTCAAGATGATGGATCAGATTTCAATTTTGATGAAAATGCTAATTTTAATAATTTTGATAACGACTTTGATTTTTCAGCATTAGAAGATTCAGATGATTTTACTAATTTTAACTTTAACCCTAATTCTATTAATGAGCCTATTGGTAATGCAAACTCAGCAGGATTTGGAGCAAATGAAGCACGATTAGGAGTAAATTCAGCAGGCTTAGGATTAAATGAAGCAGATTTAGCAGCAAGTGAAGACGATACATTTGCTAGAGGAAGTTCAGGTTGTGGATGTAATACTAATGAATGCGGAGTTATTGACAGTAGATGCTGGTTTGAAAAAGGGTTAAGGCAAGGCTTAGCACAAGGATTTGCTAATGGATATAATTGTGGCTTTGAGAATGGTAAGAAAGTTGGATATCGTAATGGATTTAGAGATGGACTAGAAAGAGGGTTAAGTAGAGCTGAAGAACTTGCAAGAGCTAGCTTCCAAAGGGGATTAAGAGAAGGCTTTAGAAGAGGATATAGAGCTGGTTATCAAAATGGATTCCAAGATGGATCTAGACAAGGTTTTGAAAGAGGAGCTAGAGCTGGATTTAGACAAGGTTATGATAGAGCTTTAAGAGATATGCAAAGATTTATTAATGAACGTTTATCCAATAATGACTGTAATAATAGATGTAATGGTAACAATGGAAATTGGAGAAGTTGTTCATAAAATTTTAAACATTAAATAAAATTACTTTCTTTAAATTTTATAATATTTTAATTAAATAAAAAGAGAGACCGTAATATTGAGTATAATATTGCGGTCTCTCTTTTATTTATAGTAATTGAAAAATAAAGGTTGTCAGTGTAAAATATACTATATATAAGTTAGGAGGTAATAGATGAATAATGTAGTAATAGCTTTTTTAATTACGTTATTTGCTGGACTTGCCACAGGGGTTGGAAGTTTGATAGCATTTTTAGCTAAAAGTACAAATAGGAAATTTTTATCAGTGAGTTTAGGATTCTCAGCTGGAGTTATGATATATGTATCTATGGTAGAAATATTTGTAAAAGCAAAAGATTCACTAATATTGGCGTTAGGGGTAAAGCAGGGGAACTACTTAACAGTTATTTCTTTTTTTCTAGGCATTTTTTTGATTGCCATAATAGACAAGTTTGTACCTAGTGGTGAAAATCCTCATGAGTTTAAGGGGATACTATCTGAGGCAGATGAAGAAGCAAAAAAGAATGCTGGACTTCTTAGAATGGGTAAGTTTACAGCATTAGCAATAGCAATACATAATTTTCCAGAAGGTCTTGCTACCTTTGTTTCAGCTTTAACTGATATGAGGATAGCAATTCCAATAGCAATAGCAATAGCGATACATAATATTCCAGAGGGAATATCAGTATCTGTCCCTATTTATTATGCCACTGGAAGTAAAAAGAAAGCATTTATATATTCTTTTCTATCAGGAATGGCTGAACCAGTTGGTGCTTTAGTAGGTTACTTCTTTTTAAGAAGTATATTTAGTGATTTATCTTTTGGTATTATTTTTGCTATGGTAGCAGGAATAATGGTATTTATTTCACTAGATGAACTTTTACCAGCAGCCGAAAAGTATGGTGAACATCATCTATCTATCTATGGATTAATACTAGGAATGATAGTTATGGCAGTAAGTCTTTTATTATTTATTTAAAAGAAGGGCACGGAAGTGTCCTTTTTAGATTAAATTTAGATTAATAAATTATTAAATTTATAAAATTAATAAAATTATAGGGTATAATAGACTATAATTATAATGATAGAATAAGTACAGTAAAGAGAGGTAAATTATGAAAATTAATTGGAATAATAAATATACAACCATAGCTGTATATTCATTTATAGTTTCAATTTCCATTATATTATTTTATTTAGCAATATCTCAAGTCTCAATATTTACAGATAAGTTAGATTCAATATTAATTATATTTCAACCCTTTATAATAGGTTTTACAGTAGCATATATAATTAATTTCCTACTAGATTTTTATGAGAATAAAGTTTTTGAAAATAAGTACATAAAGAAGATTAAATTAAAATCTAAAAGAGGAATATCAATATTTTTAGCATATATTTCTGCATTTTTTATAATTAGTATGGTAATTAAATTTTTACTACCACAGGTTACAGAATCTATTTTAGGCTTAATGAATGATATACCGATGTATATTTCTAATACTACTAACTTTGTTAATGATTTGATTAAGAATCTAAATATTGAAGAGCAGTATTCTAAAGTTTTAATGGATAATTATAATAGTTTTGTTAACTATGTAATATCTTTTGTAACAGATTTAATCCCTGCAATAGGAGCTTTTTTAGCTAGAACTGCATCAAGTATTTGGAACTTAGTATTAGGAATAATAGTATCAGTTTATTTATTAATAGACAAAGAAAAGCTATGTGGATTATGTAAGAAGACAACATATGCTTTGCTTTCAGAAAGCAAAGCTGAATCAATAATAGCATTAGTTCATAAAAGTAATTATACATTTGGTAGATTTTTAATAGGAAAAATAATTGATTCTTTAATAATTGCAGTATTAACATTTATCATTTTAACTATATTTAGAATGCCTTATACAGTTTTAATTTCAGTAATAGTTGGAATTACAAATGTAATACCATTCTTTGGACCTTTTATTGGAGCTATTCCATCATTTATTATTATTTTATTTGTATCTCCAATACAGGCTTTATGGTTCTTACTAATAATTCTATTTATACAGCAATTAGATGGTAATGTAATTGGACCTAAGATATTAGGGGATACAATAGGAATATCTGCATTTTGGGTATTATTTTCTATTTTAGTTGCAGGAAAATTATTAGGAATAGTGGGTATGATAATTGGAGTTCCGTTATTTGCAGTGTTCTACTCTATAGTTAAGACATTTATAGAAAATAAATTAAAGAAAAAGGGATTAAAAACAGAAACTAAAGATTATATAAAATAAGTAATTTTGGCTGCCTGAAAGCAGCCAATGATAGAATACATATTATTTATGAACACTTTAAATTAGAGTAGTTATTAGATAATGTGTATTCTTATTTTTTTACCAGCTACCTGAGGATCCTCCACCGCCAGAAGAACCACCTCCAAATCCACCGAAGCCTCCACCACCTGAAGATCCACCACCAAAGCCTCCATGACCACCTCGGCCACCTCTTCTATTACCGCCAGTAAAGAAAAGAATTTTTAAGATTAGCAATGTAATGGATCCTCCATTAAAAATGAAATCCAGTAAAATCAGTACTAGAATTATCCCCATACCACTAAAAACAGGTATATTATTATAGTCGTATTCATTATTTTCTATGGATATATTTAAAGATTTATCTAGGGTTACTCCATACTCTTCAGCAATTAAATCACTAAAGGCGCTATAACTATTAACTATTCCAGTTCCATATTCTTCAGTCCTAAATTTCTCTTTAGCTAAAGATTCCATTACCCTATTACTTAAGGCATCTGGAATTGCACCTTCTAGGCCTCTTCCTACCTCAACTCTCCAATTTCTATCTTCAAGAGCAATTAAGATTAATAAACCATTGTCTTTATTTTTTTCTCCAATTCCCCAGGTTCTAAAGAGGTTTAAAGCATAGCTTTCAATGGGTCTTCCATCCGTACTATTTATTATTACAGTGACAGCTTGAGCACCAGTTTTATCTTCTAATTCTTTACCAATAGAAATGATTTTTTCTTTTTCATCCTCCGTTAATATACCTGTATAATCATTTATATATTTATAATTAGTTGGAGTAGGATAGTTAATTTCAGCTGAAGCAATTTGAGTAAAAAATAATAATACAAGAGAAGATAATAAAAGAACTTTTATCTTAGATAATATCTTCATAATTATCTAGTGAAATCTACAGATGGCACTTCACTAGCATTATCACTTGCTTTGTAAAGTGCTTTTTCTTCAAATCCAAAGATAGAAGCTACTATATTAGTAGGGAATCTTCTCAATTTAGTATTATAATTAGTTGTTGCAGTATTATAGTCTTGTCTTGCTACAGCGATTCTATTTTCAGTGCCTTCTAATTGAATACTTAAGTCTTTAAAATTTTCATTTGATTTTAAATCAGGATATCTTTCAACTACTACTAGTAATCTAGATAAGGCACTTGATAGTTCACTATCTGCAGCAGCTTGATCTGAAATATTAGTAGCACCTGATAATTTACTTCTTGCATTAGCAATATCTGTAAAGATATCTTTTTCTTGAGTAGCATATCCCTTAACCGTATTAACTAAATTAGGTATTAAGTCAGATCTTCTTTGAAGTTGAGTATCTATATCAGAAGCTGCCTTGCTAACTTGTTGCTCAAGACCGACTAAGCCATTGTAACTAGAGATTATTGGAAAAGCTATTATAACTATAATAACAACTACAGTTATTAATATCTTAACTCCATTTTTCATAAAAAACACACTCCTTTCCATATATATTAGTATATGTATAAGAGGAGTGTGTTATTAAAAATTATCCTATTAGTAATGTAGCTATTAATAATAATGTAAAAGTCCAATGAAGATTATTAGTATATGGAATACCTAGCTTTTCGAATTTGCATACTGCTCTATGAGCTTTTAAGGCTATAGGTAGAGTGAGAAATACTAATAAAGTTGTAATTGGATAAAATCCTAATACTACATATATAGTAGTTAGAATATAAGCACCAAAAACTAAAAATCTATAAATATAAGTGCTAAGCTTACTACCTATTCTAACACTTAAAGTTCCAAGACTTAAATTAGCATCTCTTTGGAAATCTCTCATCTCATTACTTATCATTAAAGCGGGGATTATAAAAGAAGCTGGTAATGATAATAGAATTGGATACAAGCTTAACTCCTTAGTAAAGGGATAAGAAGCACCAAGCACCATTAAGGGCCCCATTGTAATAAAAGATATTGGAACTCCTAAGCCTTTTCTTTTAAATACAAATGGTTCTCCAGTGTATGAATAAGCTCCGAATATTCCGATTAAACCTATTATAAGCATTTTATAATCCGTTATGTAAATTAAATATAATCCAATTAATGACGCTAGTCCAAAGCATGCCATTGCCCAAAGAAAAACATAAATATCAAAGTAAGTTCTATCCACACCTAGGAATTTTACCTTTCTTCCGCTAGGTCTATAATATCTAAAACTACCTTCAAAATAATCATTAACTAAATTAGCACCAGATTGAGCTAATAGACCGGCTATTGTTACTAGAATAACTAATAATAAATCCCTAGAATTTGAAAAATTGATATTTCCCATTTTATAAGCAGCAACTATACCTAAAGTTGTAGATCCTATTGCAAGAGTCAAGGAAAAAGGACGAAATGCTTTCCAAGAATCTTTAATAAATTTTATTATATAATCTTTATTCAAAAAAATCACCTCATATCATTTTGCAAGTTAAAATTTTATCACAAATATAAACTTCTTTCAAATAAAAACTTAATAATTATTAATTGAATCATAAATGATAGTTAAGAATTTCGATAGATTTGTGAAGTTTTTTGCATGGAAATAGATAACATATATTCTTATAATAGTAAATGTAAACGAAAACAATATTAATGGTTTATGAGAGATGGAGGGTTAATATGAAAAAGGTTAAAAGATTACTTACAATGGCAATGGCTACTATTATGGTAACAGCTTCATTAGTAGGCTGTGGGAATTCCTCAGCAGGAGATAAAGTGAAGGTTGGGGTATTATTATACAAATTTGATGATACTTATATTTCAACAGTTCGTCAAAGTTTAGAAAAGATTCAAAGTGAAAATCCAGATAAGGTTGAATTTACTTTCTATGATGGAAAAGGTGACCAAGCTACACAAAACGATAGTATAGATACATTAATACAAAAAGATGTAGATTTATTATTAGTTAACTTAGTTGATACAGGAGCTGCGCCAACTGTAATAGATAAGATTAAAGCAGCTGAAAAGCCAGTAGTTTTATTTAATAGAGAACCAGCTACAGATTCAATAAAGGCATATGATAAAGCTATATTTGTTGGAACTAATGCTAAGGAAGCTGGAGTTATGCAAGGTAAGATACTTACAGATTTCTGGAATAAGGACTCAAAGGCTATAGATAAAAATGGAGATGGAGTACTGCAATATGTTATGTTAAAGGGTGAACCTGATAATCCTGAAGCAGTTGCAAGAACTGAATATTCAGTTTCAACTTTAAATGATAATGGAATTAAAACTGAAGAATTAGCACTTCAAGTTTGCAATTGGCAAAATGATCTAGCTCAAAATGCTACAGAAGCATGGTTATCAAGATTTGGTGATAAGATTGAAGCTGTTATAGCTAATAATGATGGTATGGCTCAAGGTGCAATAGCTGCATTGCAAGCTCAAGGATATAATAATGGCGATGATGCAAAGACTATTCCAGTAGTAGGTGTTGATGCTACAGCAGCAGCTCAAGATTTAATTGGAAAGGGATTTATGTTAGGATCAGTTCTTCAAGATGCTGAAGGTATGGCTAAAGCATTATATGAAACTGGTATGAATTTAGCAACAGGAAAAGATGCTATAGATGCAACTTCTTATAAATTCGATGATACTGGAGTTGCAGTACGTATTCCATATCAAGAATATACTAAATAAGAAAAAATGAAATATTATATTTTTTGCCTTAAGCAAGCTTGAATTTCTTAAATATAATATTTAATAATTAAAACTTATTTATAGAAACTATATTAATAATAGTTTCTTAAAGAATAAAAATAATCTTCCTATAAACTGCATAGTGAGTCTTCACTATGCAGTTTAATAAATAATAGAAAAGTGGTGAAAAGGTTATGGCAGATACAAAATATGTTCTTGAAATGATAGATATTTGCAAAGAGTTTCCAGGTGTTAAAGCATTAGATAAGGTTCAATTAAAAGTAAGGCCAGGAACTGTACATGCTTTGATGGGAGAGAATGGAGCAGGTAAATCTACTTTAATGAAATGCTTATTTGGTGTTTATATTGAAGATGGTGGAGATATATTTATAGATGGTGTAAAGAGTAAATTCTCTAATCCAAAGCAAGCTATGGATAATGGTGTTGCTATGGTTCACCAAGAGCTAAACCAAGTTTTACAAAGAAATGTTATGGATAATATTTGGCTTGGTAGATATCCAGGGAAAGCCGGAGTAGTTAATGAAAAAGACATGTACGATGAAACAAAAAAAATATTAGATGAATTAGAAATAGAAGTTGATCCAAGAGCAAAGATGGCTAAGCTTTCTGTTTCGCAAAGACAAATGATTGAAATAGCAAAGGCAGTTTCATATAATGCTAAAATATTAGTTTTGGACGAGCCTACATCATCTTTAACCAATGAGGAAGTTAATCACTTATTTAAAATTATAAATAAATTAAGAGATAAGGGCTGCGGTATTATATATATTTCTCATAAGATGGAGGAAATCCTTCAAATTTCTGATGATGTAACAATTATGCGTGATGGTAAGTGGATAGCTACAAATCCAGCTAAAGATCTTACAACAGATAAGATAATAAAGCTAATGGTTGGACGTGATTTAACTCATAGATTCCCACCAAAGACCAATAAACCTGAGGATGTTATATTAGAAGTTAAAAATTTAACTGGTACTTATCAGCCTTCAATTAGAGAAGTATCCTTTGAGTTAAAAAAGGGAGAAATACTTGGGGTTGCAGGCCTAGTTGGTTCTAAAAGAACTGAATTGTTAGAAACAATATTTGGAATAGCTAAACATAGTGATGGAGAGATACTGCTTCATGGAAATAAGGTAGAAAATACAGACTCTCGTAAGGCAATAAAAAATGGATTTGCATTATTAACAGAAGAACGTAGAGCTAATGGGATATTTGGACAACTTGACATTAAGTTTAATACTATGATTGCTAATATAGATGGATATAGTAAGTATGGAGTATTAGACAATAAGAAAATGTCTGAAGATACTAAGTGGACAATTGATAGTATGAAGGTTAAGACTCCAAGTCAAAAGACACTAATTAGAAGCTTATCAGGAGGAAATCAACAAAAAGTAATTATAGGAAGATGGCTATTAACTAATCCTGAAATACTATTGTTAGACGAGCCAACAAGAGGTATAGATGTTGGAGCTAAATATGAAATTTATCAACTTATTATAGATTTAGCAAATAAGGGCAAAGGCGTTATAGTTGTTTCTTCCGAAATGCCAGAATTATTAGGAATTTGCGATAGAATACTTGTAATGTCAAACGGAAAAGTAGCTGGAATAGGTGATGCAGATAAATTATCACAAGAAGATATTATGACTATGGCTGCTAAATATATTTAGAATAGAGGTGGAACCTATGAATAAAGTTAAATTTAATAAAGAATCTTTACAAAATTTCTTACTTAATTATGCACTATATATAGTTCTGTTTATAATGATAGTGTTCTTTGTTATAAAGGAGCCAGGATTCCTTTCATTGAAGAACTTTACTAATATTTTAAGTCAAGCATCAACACGTGGTATCCTTGCGCTTGGTGTTGCGGGATTAATAGTACTACAAGGTACTGACCTTTCTGCTGGGCGTATTTTAGGTTTTACAGCAATTATATCAGCATCATTATTGCAATCAACAACATATGCTGCAAGAATGTATCCAGATTTACCAGCACTACCATTAATATTACCAATGTTTATATCTATAGTAATTGGTGGGATATTTGGTGCTATTAATGGATTCGGGGTTGCAAAGCTGAAAGTTCATGCCTTTATTATAACTTTGGGTACCCAACTTATAGCTTATGGTGCATCTTGCTTATATATTGATAGACCGCCACTAGGAGCTCAACCAGTAGCTAACTTAGATGAAAGATATACTTCTTTTGTTAATGGCTATTTTAAATTAGGTAGTGTAGAAATACCTTACTTGGTATTTTATCTTGCAATTGTTGCAGCAATAATGTGGTTTGTATGGAATAAAACAAAGCTTGGTAAAAATATGTTCGCTATTGGGGGGAACCCTGAAGCAGCAGCAGTTTCAGGTGTTAACTTAGTAAAGAACATAATGTTTATATTTATAATTTCAGGTGTGCTTTATGGACTTGCAGGTTTCTTAGAAGCAGCTAGAGCAGGATCTACTACAACTAGTACAGGATTTAACTATGAACTAGATGCAATTTCTGCCTGCGTAGTTGGAGGTGTATCATTTACAGGAGGTATTGGTACAATCCCAGGAGTATTAATTGGTACAGTATTACTTCAAGTAATAAACTATGGACTAAACTTCATAGGCGTAAATGCATATTGGCAATATATAATTAGAGGTTTAATAATTATAGTTGCAGTTTCATTAGATGTAAGAAAATATATAGCTAAAAAATAATAAAGGAAATGATAATAATGGAAAATGAAGCTATTAAAGAAAAAGTAGAAGAAGTTCCGAGGAAATCAATGAGGGATACCCTCTATGGAAACTTAAATGTATCAGTAAAAACAATGGATAAGGTTTTAGTAGCATTATTTACTTTGCTTATTTTATCACTAATAATAGGAATATTAGTATAAAGTATAAAAGAGATATTTTGCTCATATAATAGGGTGGGGTTAATTTTAACCCGCCCTATTTTTATGCATTTAAATATTTATAAAAAAGTTTAATAAAATATGGTATAATTAACTTTAGTATTAGGAAATTTTTTACTTTAGTATTTATTAATTTAGTTTTCATATTATTAACTTGGAGGTTAGTTATGGGGTTATATAAATTAATGATTGTAGATGATGAAGAAGAAATCAGACTTGGAGTCATTAAGAAAATAAATTGGGAAGAAAATGGGTTTATAGTTGTAGGGGATGCAGAGAATGGACAAGAAGCTTTAGAATTAGCTGAAAAACTTCATCCAGATGTAATAATGACAGATATTAAAATGCCCTTTATGGATGGGTTGGAGCTTGGGAAAAAAGTAATCGATTTAATGCCATCAACAAAAATAATTATTTTTTCTGGTTCAGATGATTTGGACTATGCTCATCAAGCTATTAAAATAAATGTTGTTGAGTATGTATTAAAACCTATTAATTCTCTTGAACTTATAGAGGTCTTAAAAAGGTTAAAAGGAAAATTGGACAAGGAATATAATGAAAAAAGGAATATTGATACTCTGAAAAAACATTATTTGGAAAGTATCCCGGTGATACGAGAACAATTTTTAGTAGGAGCCTTAGAAGGTAGAATTAATAAAGATCAGTGGAAAGAAAATGAAGAAAAACTAGGATTAGATTTTATAACTAAATATCTATGCGTAGCTATAATAAATATTGATGGTCTTTCTAAAGATCAAGATAGTGGACTAGTTTCAGTATCAATTAAAAATATGGTAGATGAGACTATGGAGAATTATTGTAAGTTTATAAGCTTTCCTTATTTAGATAAAATGGTAGTTTTGTTATCTCTTGATGAAAAGGATAACATTATGAAGGTTATAAAAGGATTAAATGAAGTATGCAAAATTTTTGAATGTGTCTTTGGAAGTACAATATCTATAGGAATAGGTAGAATATATAAAGATATTAATGAAATAAGATTTTCTTATAGAACGGCACAAAGCGCCTTAGGATATAGACAAATATTAGGTAATGGAAAAACAATATATATTGATGATCTAGAACCAGATAATTCTGTTCAACTTAAATTTGAAGATCAAGAAGAAATAAGATTTTTAAACTCTATTAAACTTTCAGGTGAAGATAATATAAGAAAAACAGTTGGAAGTATATTTAAAAAGATAGAAGAATCACTTGTTCAACTAGCCAAGTATAGAATTTATTTGATGGAAGTTCTTACATCTATGCTTAAATTAACTCAGAGCCATAATATAGAGGTTAATGATGTTTTTGGAAGTGAATTTAATTTTTATACATACTTAGATGACTTTAATTCTATTGAAGAAATTAAAGAATGGTTCATATTAAAAGCAATAACTTTGAATGAAATAATTAAGAAGGAAAGAGTAAATTCATCTAAGATATTAGTAGAAAAAGCTAAGGAATATATAAAGATTAATTACAAAGATTATGATATATCTGTAGAAAAACTATGTTCAAATTTGCATGTTAGTCAAACTTATTTTTCTACAATATTTAAAAAGGAAACTGATATGAGTTTTGTAAATTATCTTACAGATGTGAGACTTGATGAAGCAGTGAAGTTACTTAATACTACAGATGACAAAACATATATTATAGCTACAAGGGTCGGATATCAAGAAGCAAATTATTTTAGTTATGTATTTAAGAAAAAGTTTGGAATATCACCATCTAGGTATAGAAAGAATTGAGAAAATAATATGCTAAATTTTATAAGGGATAAATTAAAAGAATATTACAAAAAGGCTAGTATTCAATATATAATTTCAATTTCATTTACTATTGTAGCTGTTGCAGGAATGATAGTAGTTGGAGGAGCATTATACTTAAGGTTTTTAAATTCTACAGAAGAAGTAGTTTCTAAGAACAACCAAACGATTATAGAGCAAGTAAATTTGAATTTAGATAGCTACTTAAGAAATATGATGAAAATTTCTGATACTATTTATTACCGTGCTATTAAAAAGACAGATATGGCAGTTGAAAATATAAAAAAGGAAATGGATTTAATTTATGAAGCCAACAAAGATAATTTAATAAGTATTACTTTATTTTCTGAATATGGAGAAATAATAGATTCATATCCACTGCAACAGTTAAAAAGCAATATAGATCCTAGAGATAACGATTGGTTTCAAAATGCAAAAAATAAAAAAGAAAACTTACATTTCTCAACTCCTCATGTTCAGAATTTGTTTTATGATCCTAACTATAAATACACATGGGTAGTATCCTTAAGTAGGGCTGTAGAAATAACTAAAAGTGGGAAAACTAGTAGTGGAGTACTTTTAGTAGACATGAATTTTAGCGGAATAGAGCAGATATGCAAAAATGTTGAAGTAAGCAAAAATGGATATGTATATCTTATAGATACTGATGGAGAAATAATTTATCATCCTAGGCAACAACTTATTTACTCTAACTTAATTACTGAAAATAATTATGAAGCAGCTAAATTTGAAGATGGTAATCATATTGAAAATTTTGAGGGAAATAAAAGACTAGTTACTGTAAAGACAGTCGGATATACTGGGTGGAAATTAGTTGCTATATCACCAATGTCAGATGTAACAGCAGGATACTATGAATTTAGAGTTTTCGCAATATTTATTATGATTTTTGCAATATTTATCTTAATATCAATTAATATGTTTGTATCATCTAGGATAGCAAATCCAATAAGAGCATTAGAGAAAGCTGTAAAAGAATTTGAAAATGGGGTAGTAAGCTTAAATATACCTGAAAATGGATCTTATGAAATACAACATTTAGCCAAGGCAATAAAATCTATGGTTAATCAGATGAATTTACTTATGGAAAATATAATGGTAGAGCAAGAAGCAAAAAGAAAAAGTGAGTTAAATGCACTTCAAGCTCAGATTAACCCGCATTTTTTATACAACACCTTAGACTCTATAATTTGGATGATTGAAAATGAGAATTATGATGGTTCAATAGTAATGGTTACTGCTTTAGCTAGATTCTTTAGGATTAGTTTAAGTAAAGGAAAAAATGTAATTACAGTAAGAGATGAATTAGAGCATGCAAGAAATTACTTAACTATACAAAATATAAGATATAAAAATAAATTTAGTTATAGTATCGAGTTTGATGAAGAAACATTAAATTTAACAAGTATTAAATTGATAATACAACCACTTATAGAAAATGCTATTTATCATGGTATGGAATATATGAGTGGTGAGGGAGATATATTAGTAAAATCTTATAAGAAGAATGAAGATTTATATATAGACATTATTGATAATGGCTTAGGTATGCTACAAGAAGTAGCGGACAAGCTTTTAACTGAAGAAGTGAATAATCAGCAAAGAAAAGGTTCAGGAATAGGTCTAAAAAATGTTCACGAAAGAATTAAGTTATATTTTGGAGAAGAATATGGATTAGAGATTTATAGTGAACCTGACGAAGGAACTACAATTAGAATTCATATGCCATCCATAGAATTTGAGAGTATAAGGGAGGCGAAGCAATGAGAATAAAGAAGAAATTAGTATTTATCATATTATTTTTAATGGTATTAGCATCCTCATTACTTTTAATTAGGGAAGGTGGTAAGAAAGAAGTTGTTATATATGATGTAGCCGTAATAATTAGGGGGAAGAATAGTGAAGAGTGGAGCATTATGAAGGCTGGTATGGAACAAGCTTCTTTAGAAATGAATGTGAATCTTAGATTTATAACTTTACTTGAAGAAAATAGTGTTGAGGAACAAAAGGAGTATCTTCAAAGGGAAATAAGTTCAGGAGCAGATTCTATTATTATATCTCCAGCAGATTATACAGAGCTATCAACAACAATAGAAAATATAAATAAAAAAACACCAATAGTATTATTTGAATCAACTATAGATACAAAACAAGATATACCTTATATTTCTTGTGATAATTACGAACTAGGACAAAGCTTAGCAGAAGAGATATTGAGAAATGGAAATACAAGAAATAAAATAATTGTTGCAAAAAGTGAGTTAAGTTGTAGTAGCATTAGTGATAGATATGATGGGTTTGTAGATGAAATAAGTAAGAGTAAAAATACTTATGATGTAGTAGAATTACCTACAGATGATTCAAAATTATATAGTAGAGTCAGAAGTATAGTTGAAGGGAAGGAGGGAGAAGTATTAGTAGCTTTTGAGCCAAGTGTATTAGAAGCTTTAGGTAAAGCGAAGAAAAATATAATTAATAATACTAATATAGAAGCCGACATTGAGATATATGGAACTGGGAGAACTAGTACTATAATTTCTTTAATAGAAGAAAATATAGTAGATGCAATTGCAATGCAGAATGAATTTAATGTTGGATATTTAAGTATAAAAACAGCTGTTTCTAGGATAGAAAATAAGAAGCTTGACAGTAAAATTAATATTACATCAACCTTAATAAATAGTGATAATATGTATTATAAGGAAAATCAAAAAATGTTATTTCCTATTGCGAGATAAGTATTTTTTTATAGGAGGGTATTGTGATAAAAGGTAAGAAAATTTTCAATATACTTAGCTTAATAATTATATCTACCCTGATAGTGGGATGTGGAAAAGACGCGAGTCTTAAGTCTAAGAAAGAAATTAAAATTGGAGTAACATTATATAGGGAAGATGATGTTTTTATATCAATAATTTCAAATAACTTAGGAGAAATAGTTAAGGAAAATGAAAGTAATTACGATTTTAAGATTTTCCTTGAGTTCGTAGATGCAAAGGGGAGTACATTAAATCAAAGGAATCAAATTGATAAGTTTATTAATCAAGATTATGATGTAATATGTGTTAATTTGGTAGATAGAACAGCAGCAGCTACAATAATAGATAAAGCGAAGTCGGCAGATATTCCATTAATTTTTTTTAATAGAGAACCTGTAGAAGAGGATATGAATAGATGGAATAAGATTTATTATGTGGGAGCACAAGCAGAACAATCTGCTAGACTACAAGCAGATATTGTATCTAAGCAATGGCTTTCTAATAAGGATTTATATGATAAGAATAAAGATGGAATAATTCAATATGTTATGCTTGAGGGGGAACCTGGTCATCAGGATGCACTTATAAGGACAGAGTATTGCATTAAATCTCTGAATGAAAAGGGAATACAATTAGAAAAGTTAGCAGATGATAGCGCTAATTGGCAAAGTGATCAGGCAAATAGCAAAATGACCCAATGGATTAAAGAGTTTGGGAATGAGATAGAAGTAGTATTTAGTAATAATGATGTTATGGCTTTAGGGGCTATGTATGCGATAAATTCCAATAGTGACTTAATTAAAAAGCCTATAGTTGTTGGAATAGATGGAATTAAAGAATCTATGGAATCAATAAAAGCTGGCGATATGACAGGAACTGTTATAAGTGATGCAAATGCTCAAGCAGAAGCTATTTTTGAGATAGCAATAGATGTAGCACAAGGTGGTTCTTTAGAAAATATAAGTGATATGGAGAAGGGTAAATATAAAAAGTTACCACATACTAAAGTAACTATAGATAATGTAGATGAATATTTAAAATAATAAAGAAAAATATTGTGGAGGATGTTTTAACATTGTATATTAAATAATGTTATAATGTCCTTTTTGTGTGATTAAATATGAATGAAATATTGATATTAAATATTCCTTAAAAGACATATTTAATATATATTTTTTATTGACAAGGAAAATAAAAATGATTATAATTAAATCATAGTATTCCGATATGAATAAAACTAAGATGAGGAGAGTAATTAATAAGTATTATTAAAGAGAGGGTTAATTTGCTGAGATAACCTATAATATTGTTAATGAATTGCACCTCTGAGTTTAATCCTTGAATAGAGTAGGGGGTTATGGGTTCTCCCATTATAGAGATAGGGTATATTTTGTACCTAAGATGAGATGGATTTTATATCTAATCAGAGTGGAACCGTGGAAGATAATCTTCTGCCTCTGTATTTACAGGGCAGGGGATTTTTTGTTTTTTATGGAGGTATGACTTTTTATAAGAGGGTTATTATAACTTCATGGCCTAATTATCCATTTAGCATATATAAATTTAAAATGCTTTGGAGAAAAGGGAAAGAGAAAGCAAACTTATTACGTTCATTATTTTATTCTAAAGGAAAAAAATTATTAACTAATTAATAAACAGTAATTATCTAAAGAATCAATATACAGAGATTCGTGAACAAATAAATATTTAAAGTATTAATTTATAATAGGAGGAATAATATGAATATCAATATTAATTTAATTGTATCAATAGTTTTATCATTAGCAGCATTTTATTTAATTTATTTAGTAAAAGCTAAAACAAATAAGTTTTCATTTGCAACTTTAACAGCATTAACTTTAGGACTAGCTATAGGTGTATTTTTCAAAGATAGCGCTTCTTACTTAGAAGTAGTAGGTAAGGGATATATATCTTTAATTAAAATGATAGTTGTACCATTAGTTATGGTATCAATAATAACAAGTATCCTTAGATTAAAAAATCTAGATACATTAAAAGCAATTGGTTTTAAGACCTTAGGTATATTACTTGGAACAACAGGAATAGCCACAGCAATAGGTTTGGTTATAGGAAAATTATTTAATCTTGGACAAGGATTAACTTATGTAGGAGTTGAAGGATTCCAAGTTAGAGAAATACCATCTTTTTCAAAGGTTATTTTAGATTTTCTACCTTCAAACCCAATAGCTTCAATCGTTAATAATCAAATTATACCGATAGTTATTTTCTCATTATTCGTAGCAATAGCCTTAGTTATAGAAGATAATAAAAATCCTGAAAAAGTTAAAGCATTCAAAGATGTGATATTATCAGCTTATGAACTAGTATTAGGAATAACAAGAATTGTACTAAAATTTATACCTTATGGTGTATTTGCATTAATAGCAACAGCAGCAGCGAAAAATGGAATAGATACCTTAAAATCATTAATAGCAGTTATTGTAGCAGTTTATCTAGCTTGTTTATTACAAATAATACTAGTACACACACCATTAGTAGCATTTGTGGCTAGGAAGAATCCAATTAAATTCTTTAAGGATATTTTCCCAGCACAAGTTGTAGCGTTTACTAGCCAAAGTAGTTATGGAACATTACCAGTAACTATAAAAAGCTTAGTTGAAAATGCAAAAGTATCAGAAAATATAGCAAGCTTTGTAGCTCCACTTGGATCAACAATTGGAATGAATGCATGTGGTGGTTTATATCCAGCAATAGTGGCAGTATTTGTAGCAAATGTATTTAATGTAGATTTAACTGCATATCATTACTTCTTAATAATACTAACAACTATAATATCTTCAATAGGTATAGCAGGGGTACCTGGAGCAGCAACTATGTCAACAACAGTTGTATTATCAACAGCGGGATTACCTATAGAAGGTATGGCAATGGTAATGGCAGTAGATGCAGTAATAGATATGATGAGAACATTAACTAATGTAACAGGATCAGCGGTAGCTGCAGTAGTAGTAGATGAAACAGAGAAGAGAAAGCTAGCTAAGGTTGAAGAGCAAGCTGTATAAGCATTGTAAAGAGTTTTGAGATATTGCACAAATAACCCAATGAAAAGAGGATTCGTATGTGAATCCTCTTTTTTGAGCATAATAAAATCATGAAAAATAAAATTATATCTATTCATAAAATAGGTTTCCCAAATTGTAATAAATTTATTATAACCTAACAATGATTTAGTAAGATTGCTTTATAATATTACGGAGGATTTAAATTATATATAACTTTATAAAGAGTATTCTGTTAATTGGAGAAATAGCCTTTCTAAAATTGATGAAGATACGATTTTTATTCATATGAAAGAGGAGTATATGAAAAATAGATAGTTAAAGCCAGAATATAATGTAGAAATAGGGGGTGAGTCTGAGTACATTAGTATAAAAAATAAGGCTATATCATACTGAATAAAATATTCGATATGATATAGCCTATATTTTTTTAGCTAATAATTAGCACTAAATAATTTAGAATGTAATTTTAAAGGATTATGTAAAAGAGGTTGAGAAATTTCAACCCCTTTTTGTAGTTATAATTAATATTAATTTATTTAATTAAGTTTAGAATATCTTGTAGCTTTTTGCCACCGAAGTAAACCTTTGAGTCATCAACTATTATAGCTGGTACACTCATTATTTTGTGTTTACTCTTAAGTTCTGGGAAGTTTGATAAATCTAACATTTCAGTTTCTATATTTGGGTTTTCAATAGCAATTTTTTGAGCAGCTACAACTACATCTGGGCATACATGACAAGATAGTGATACTCCAACCTTAATATTAACTTTTCTGTCAATTGACTTTATTTCATTAAGTACTGATTCTTCTATAGCTTGACCAGGTCCAGCAACATTATACATAGCTAATATAAATGAATTTAATTCATGACCTCCTGGAACACCATGGAATTTAACACCAGCATATTCACCATCTTTATTTAATATAGCAACTACTGGATATTTATCAGCATGAACTTTTTCTTCAATTTCTGGGTTTTCACCTTTCTTATAGATAATAGCTTCAACTTTATCACCTAAGTCAGCAATATCTAGAACTAAGTCTCTTAATTCTATAGACTTAGCATTACTTTCATCTACAATTGAAACAAGTGAAATATTATTTTCAAATTTAGATAATACACCCTTTAATTGAGTTCTTAAATTATCGTTTAGAAGTGAACTTTTACCAGGTTTTGAGCTAAGCTTTGGAGCTTCTTCTTTTGTTTCAACTTTTTCTTCAATAACTTCTTCTTCAACTATTCCAAGTCTTTCTTTTTCAGAAGCTACGTATCTTTCAGCATCTGTTGCAGCAATAGCACCATCAGCAACTGCTGTAACTACTTGTCTTAACATCTTAGGTCTTAAATCACCAGCGGCATATACACCCTTAATGTTAGTTTGCATATTCTCATCTGTAAGAACATAACCCCATCTATCCATATCTATTTTACCCTTAAATACATCTGTTTGTGGTTGATATCCTACGAATACGAATATACCAAATGTTCCATCTTCTTTTGGTGGGAAGTATTCAGATCTTTCGTTAGTAACATTATTTATAAGTTTTACAGATCTTAAAACATCATCACCAACTGCTTCAACTACTTCAGTATTAAATCTTATTTCAATATTCTTATTAGCCTTTACCTTATCACCTATAGACTTAGCACATGTAAATTCAGGTTCTCTTGCTATAATAATAACCTTCTTAGCAAATCTAGTTAGGTATATAGCTTCTTCAGCAGCCGCAAAACCTGCACCGATAACTAAAACTTCTAGACCTTTAAAGAACTCACCATCACAAGTAGAGCAGTAAGCAACACCTCTACCACCGTATTCTATTTCGCCAGGGAAACCTAGCTTTCTAGGTGAAGCACCAGTAGCAATTATTACAGATCTTCCTTGAATATCACCTGAGCTAGTTTTAATTGTTTTAATTTCTCCTTCAAGGTCAACACCTATTACATCAGATGTTTGGAACTTAACTCCAAAGTTTTCAGCTTGTATTCTCATTTGATTAGTTAAATCTGGACCAGTAGTCTTAACAATTCCAGGGTAGTTTACAACCTCAGCAGTACTTGCTATTTGACCACCTGTATGCTCTTTTTCTATGATTAGAGTTTTAAGCCTAGCTCTTCCAGCGTATAATCCAGCAGATAACCCAGCAGGTCCACCACCAATTATAAGTAAATCATATATATTATTCATAATAATCCTCCTATATTCTAATTATGCCATTATTAGCTAATAATTATTATCCATTATTTATTAAAAAAATAGCGAGTTTACCTCGCTAAGTTTTTATAAGGGGAGCAAATCTCCCCATATGTTATATATTAAAGTTTTCCTACTAAATCTAAGCTTGGTACTAAAGTATCAGCGCCTGGAGTCCAGTTTGCTGGACAAACTTCATCACCATGTTCTCTTACGAATTGAGCAGCTTGAACTTTTCTTAATAACTCCTCAGCATTTCTACCGATTCCGTTTTGGTGAACTTCATAAGCTTGGATAACACCATCTGGATCAACTATGAATGTTCCTCTTAAAGCCATACCTTCTTCTTCGATAAGAACTTCAAAGAATCTTGCAAGCTTACCAGTTGGGTCAGCTAACATTGGATATTGAATCTTTCCAATAGTTTCAGTTGTATCAGCCCATGCTTTGTGAACAAAGTGTGAATCTTCTGATACTGAATAAATTTCAGCTCCAATTTCCTTAAAGCTGTTGTAGTGATCAGCTAAATCTCCTAATTCAGTTGGGCAAACAAATGTAAAGTCTGCTGGATAGAAGAAGAAAACTCCCCACTTTCCTAAAACATCTTCATTTGATACTTCTACAAACTTTCCATTATGATAAGCTTGAACCTTAAAATCCTCAATTTTTTTTCCTATTAATGACATAAATTTTTCCTCCTAAAATCTTTTAATATTCTCTATGTATTAATAATAATTATTATTTAATAATTTGTCAACACTTTTTGGTAAAATAATTGATAATTTTTATCATTTAGCTAAAATAACGTATTCAACTTATAGTATTTCTTAAATGTGACTTATAAATACGAATAATAATTAAATAAAAATTAAGAATTCTAAATCAGGTTGTAAACTAGATATATTTGGTATAAAATATATTTAAAAGTAGATTTTTTAGGGAGGATAATATTCTTGAATAAGGGTGGAATTAGACTATATTATAAAAATCAAGAGGAACTAAGCTATGCTTTGAGAAACTACATAGATAATTATTTTGAAGGAAATATTGAGGATGAGGATTTAGAAGAGAAGATATTTTCAGTAATCCAAGCAAATAAGAACAAGTTTTACAAAGACGGAGAGATAGCTAAAAAACCTAAACAAATTCTAGGTAAGACTAGATTAAATGTTTTAGAACAAATACTAGAGAAAAAGAATTAGATAATAAATTCAAATAACAAAAGATTAATTAATATAGGATTCATTTTATAGAACTATAAAGTTCCACTAAGATTGAACTACTAAAATTATAGATATATTTAGTAAAGGAAGAGTAATACTCTTCCTTTATTTATTATATAGATTTAAATTTTATAGTTAGCACTAAAAGATTCTAATAAATTATTAATATTAAAACCGAAGGACTCTAATAATATGTTATTAGAATTAAGATATTCTAAACTAAATCCTAAGAGAATATTGGTTTCAGATTTAGTTAAATAGCTTTTCATATATTCTTTATATTTTTCTATATCATTCTCTATTTTAAAGCAAAAACTAATAAGAAGATAAGTTTCTCTAAAATATCTATAATCATTTTGGAAATAAAATTCTATAGCTTTTTTATATTCCTTCATATTATAGTAGGCTTTTATAATAAGTAGATTTAAATATGAATTAACATAGAAGTTAGAGCTTAAGCTTATAGATATAAGATAGTTTTCTATAGCAGAGTTATACTTTCCTATAATATAGTATTCATTTCCTAAGTTGTAGTAGTATATATTATCTTTTTCTTTAGTTTCATATTTTTCATATATTGATATACGTCTATTAGTACTTTCTAAAATATTTTTGTTATCATCATTAAGAGAAAAATTATATATATAGTAATCTGTATTTTTTATTTTATTTAAATAATCACTATTATTATAAAGAACTTCATTTATTCTACCTTTATAATAGAAGCCTGACTTATTTCTGATGATTCTTAAAAAACAACCTCCATCAAAATTTTTATTATCTATAATGTTAATTACTTTTAATTTATATCCAAGATAAGATGATTTACTTAGAATCTTCTTTAAATTATTGATTTGAGAAGTGTCTAAAGCTTCATTAGAATTTATTGAAAGTATCCAATCCATCTTTGCAATCTCTAAGGCCTTATTTCTCGCAGAACTATAATTATTATTCCAAGGAAATTTTATTACCTTAGCATTAAATCTTTCTGCAATTCTTGTTGTATTGTCTGTAAATCCAATATCTATTAAAATTATCTCGTCTGCAATTTCTTCTAAGCTTTTTAAGCATCTGGTTAAGTTAGATTCTTCGTTATCGCTTATAATACAAACACTTAAGGTATTCAAAATAAAATTTCCTCCAGTAAAAGTTGTACATTATAAAATATGATAAATAAATAAATCTGCTAATAATAGATAAATTCATATTCTTATCAAATTCTACTTTAAATTACTTATTTAAGGTGATTTTAATAGTTTTAAGCATAATATGATAAGTAGTATTTAATTGTTAAGGAGATATGAATGAAAGTATTAATAGGTAGTCCTATAAAACAAAAAGTTAATATTTTAGAAGAGTTTCTAACTTCTTTAAAAGAATTAGAAAAGGATGATTTAGAAATCAAATATATATTTATTGATGATAATGATGAAAAAGAATCCTCAGATAGTTTATTGAGCTTTAGAAGGAGTGAAGAAAATGTTGATATATATAAGTTAAATAATACTGAAAGTAATTATATATGTGATAATTTTACTCATAGATGGTCTAAGGATATAGTAAACAAGGTTATAGATTTTAAGAATTTCATCATAGAAATAGCTAAAAAAGAGGACTTTGATTATTTGTTTTTCATAGATTCTGATTTAATATTACATCCAAAGACTTTAAAAAGGTTATTGTCTTTAAATAAAGAAATAGTATCAACTGTATTTTGGACTAAATGGTATCCAAGCTCTATGGAGGAACCTCAAGTTTGGATTAAGGATAATTATACACTTTATGATAGTGACTATGGAGAAGAAATTAGTAAGGATGAAGAAGTAAAGAGAAAGTTTTCTTTTATAGAGATGTTAAAAAAGCCAGGGACATATAAGGTAGGGGGATTAGGGGCATGTACATTAATAGATAAATCTTCATTAAATAAAGGAGTTAATTTTAGTAGGCTCTATAATATTTCCTTTGTTGGAGAGGATAGGCATTTTTGCATAAGGGCAGCAGCCTTAGGAATTCAGTTATACGTAGATACTTACTATCCTGCCTACCATATTTATAGGGAGGAAGATTTAGAGGGAGTAGAGGAATACAAAAAGAGTAATATAAACTTAGATTTTAAAATTAACAGCTTAAATGCATATAATACATTGAAATTAGCCTTAGAGGGAATAGGGGATTGCGGATATAATAAGCCTATAAATAGAAAATACTTAAATTTTTTTGAGGAGGATTTAGTAAGTAGTATTCTTCTTAATTATAATGGAACTATTATTAAAGATAGAGTTAAAAATAAAAGAGATATAATAAGCTATAAGATTATAGAAATGAATAATATAGATGAAGTAAAAATTAAAGTTATTTATTCAGATAGAGGATATAGCAATGATTATAGTTACTATAAGGAGTTTTTTAGTGAATTTATAGTAAAAATACTTAAGAATGAGTATAAGATTGTTAGTTGGGATAACAAGGTAGAAAGGGAACCAATAGTCACACCATTAATAAGAAAAGCTAAAGATAAAGGAAATAAACTTACATTATCAATGGTAGTTAAAAACGAGGGGAATAGGTTTTTAAAGGAAGTTCTTATTTCAGCCAAGGAATATATAGATAATGCAGTTATTATTGATGATGGAAGTACAGATAATACAGCGGAAATAATAGAAGATATACTTAAAGATATACCATATAAATTAATTAAAAATGAGGAATCTAAATTTAGTAATGAAGTAACTTTAAGGAGACAACAGTGGGATGAAACTATAAAAATAAATCCTGATTGGATAGTTTTCTTAGATGCAGATGAGATATTTGAGGATAAATTTAAAGACTATATAAGAGTTCTTATGGAGAATACAGAAGTAGATGGATATTTATTTAGGCTTTATGATTTTTGGGATGAAAATCATTATAGAGATGATAGTCTATGGTGTGCACATAATACTTATAAATTGTTTCTAATAAGGTATCAAGAAAACTATAATTATTTATTTAAGGAAACTGCACAGCATTGTGGGAGAATCCCATATAATTGTATAAACCTACCTTATTTTATTACTACCTTAAGGTTAAAGCATTATGGTTGGGCCAGGACTCAAGATAGAATTGAAAAGTATAATAGATATATGAAGCTAGATCCAAAAGGAGAGTTTGGAAGTTTGGAGCAATATAAATCTATATTAGATAAGAATCCGAGCTTAACCCTTTGGGAAGAGAATAACATGTAATACTTTTTGCTTAAGTAGAAGATTTAATTTACAGAAACATCACATGCTATTCTCAAGGGCTGAAGAGAAAATGATTTTTGTTATAATATCCACCAAAATTATTAATTATTAACAATTATTGTTAATAATTAAGGGTTATTTAGAAATTTCTGTGGAAAACTTTTGTTTTATTGGGATCTTCAAAGTCTTTTAGTGAAGTTATGTTTAATTTTTCTAATACGCTATTCATAGTTGAACTGTGGGTAGCTATTTTTATTGGAGAATTATAGGCTAAATTATCTACAGAAATCTTTCCTTGGTCTTTAGGGATAATAGCCTTAGGACCACCAACACATCCACCAACACAACCCATTCCTTCAATAAAATTAGCTTCTATTTCACCAGTTAAAGCTTTATTTAATATATCCTTACATTCCCTTACACCTTCTGCTTTTATAGCTTTAAATAGCTTAGCTTTATGTGGATATAATTCTTCAACGGCTTCACCAACAGCAATAGATACGCCACCAGTACGAGCATATAATCTACCACCTCTTGAAGCATAGTCTTTAGTAGGTATTCCTTCTAACTCTTCAGGCTTAACATCAAAAGCTTTAAATATATTATCTAACTCTTGAAATGTTAGTACAAAGTCTATATCACCAAGTAAATCTTTTTCCTTAGCTTCTGCTTTTTTTGCAATACAAGGGCCAACAAAAACTACTTTAGCATCTGGATTAAGGTTTTTAATAACCCTGCCAGTTCCTATCATTGGAGAAACAGAAGGGGAAAGGTCTGGGACTAATTCTTTATAAACTTTTTTTAGCATTCCCACCCACATAGGACAACAGCAAGATGTAATCATTAAATCCTTAGGAGAATTTACATGATTGTTAAATTCAACTGCTTCTTTAATAGTAATCATATCAGCAGCAAAGGCAACTTCAACCATATCGCTAAAGCCAATTTTTATAAAGGCTGACCTTAATTGATCTAAGGTTACATTTTCACCAAATTGCCCAATAATTGCAGGGGCTACAGCAGCAATAACTGTTTTATTGTTTTTTACTAAATCTAAAATAGGTATGAAATCTACTTTATCAAGAATTTTCCCTTCTTTACATGAATCTATGCATAATCCGCAACCTACACAAAGATCGTAATTGATATAAGTAGTTTTATTGTCATTATCATACATTATTGCATCAAATGGACAACTTAATTGACACTTATACTTTTCTTCACCTTCTTTTTTACAGCTTAGGCTACAGCTATCAAGTTTTTCTATTAATCTTTTGTTTACTGAATAATTGGTAATTGCTTTTTTTATGTTGTAGATATAGTTATTATCAAAATCTAGAGATACTCCACATAAGGAGGTTATAATTTTAAATGTTTCTTGAGGAGAGATTTCATGACAGACCATTATGGTTGAAAGAGTTTCTTCAAAATTTCCATTGTAATAAGACTTTACTAAAGTGTCGAAAAGATCGTTGTACTTGTTATGCACTTTTTACACCACCCAATAAATTATTTCCTTTTTAGTAATATCCTATCCTGTTAATTAATATTATATACTTCTGAAAAATTTAAACAATAAATTAAATAGAATATTAAAAATGATATTTGGAGGCTATAAAACTATTAGAAGGACTTTAATTGGATATGGTTTTCTAGATAGATCAAGATGTTTTAGCAAATATTGGGTGAGAGAATAATGATTAAGAGTTATAAAAAAGGCTGTTGCACAAACAGCCCAAATTAAGAATTAGAAATTAAAAATGAAGAATTATTGATGTAATTCTTACAGAATTACTAAAATTAATTTCTTTTCAAAACTCCTTAGGGAGTTTTTTCGTTAATTTTTCATTCTTCATTCTTAATTTTTCATTGTGCGATAGCACCTTTATGCTAGTCCAGATAAGTGTTCAATTAAAATCTTAATTCCTATAAATATTAGTATAACACCACCTAATAACTCAGCATAATTTTGCATATACTGCCCAATTTTTTTACCAAGGAACATAGCTAAAAAGCTCAATATAAAAGTAGTTATTCCTATGATTACTATTGAAGGAATTATACTTACATTTAAGAAAGCTAAACTAACTCCAACAGCTAGAGCATCTATACTAGTTGCTATGCCTAATATAGTAAGTTTTTTATAGGAAAATTCATCTCTTTCACATTCTGTAGGGATATCATTATCTCCACTACTCCTGATACCTTTAATTGATTCAAAAATCATTTTTCCACCTATAACTCCTAGGAAGGCAAAAGCTATCCAGTGATCAAAAGATCTTATATAGATTTCAAAATATGTACCGACCCACCATCCAAGTAATGGCATTATGGCTTGAAAGCCACCAAAGAATAATGCAACTCTAAAAGAATATTTAATTTCATCATCCTTTAAGCATAGGCCTTTAGCTAGAGACACAGCAAATGCATCCATTGACAGTCCTATTCCAGTCATAAAAATTGATAAGAATCCCATTTAATTAGTACTCCTTTTATTATGAATTTATTTCAAACTTAGTAAAACTAAGATTTAAGCTAATAAAAACAAAAAAAGACTTATGCGTAGCACTACTACGCATAAGTCTCGCTATTTAATACTAAGCCAGAACAAAGTTCAATATGTTGACTTAGTAACTCCTACTAATCTAGAGCTAACTACTCCCTTATACAATCAATATCATGATATATATAATATCAAAAGAATTTAAAAATTTCAATGAAAAAATATAACAATATATTTTTAGAAATAAATTATATTATCGATTCTTTCAATTTAGAGAATTTACAAAAAAGATTTATATCTATAATGTTATAAGACTGTAGAAGTAGAATATTAATTTAAACATATATATAATATTATTAAATAGTAAGAATGCAAATTTTAGGAGAAAAGATGGTTGTATTAAATAAGATAATAGCATTATTTTTAATTATATTAATAGGTGTCTATGGGGCAAAGAAAAAAATAATAAATGAAGAAGTAAACAAGGGATTAAGAAAGATATTATTACAAATAACCTTACCTTTATTAGTTATTAATTCTTTTAGCTTTACTTTTAGTGAAGAAATTAAGGGGGATATAATAAAAGCTTTTATATATAGTACTATATTTTTTATAGTAGGAGGGATAATTTCATATATATTATTAAAGCCATTAAAGGGAGAAAAGAGGAAAATATTACAGTTTGGTAATGCATTTTCTAATTGTGGATTTATAGGTTTTCCAATTATAAATAGTATCTATGGAGCCGAAGGCGTAGTTTATACTTCAATATTTAATATGGTATTTACAATAGCCCTTTGGACATATGGAATTATATTATTTACTGGATCTACATCTAAAGAAAATATAAAGAAGGTTTTAATTAATCCTGCAATTATTGCTGTCTATATTGGAATTGTAATTATGACATTTAATATTAAGCTTCCTACAGCTATTATAGATACAAGTAAAATAGTAGGTGAAATGACAGCACCTATTTCAATGATTATTGTTGGTAATATACTTTCTAAAGTAAGAGTAAAAGATATATTTAAAGAAAAAACTATATATTATGGTGCATTAATAAAGTTGATAATTATTCCATTAGTCTTATTTACAATTACTAGATATCTTTTAAAAGATAACTCAATTGTTATGAATACTATAATAATTATTCAAGCTATGCCAGCAGCAGCTATGACATCAATTTTTGCTGCTGATTTTAATAAAGAAAAAGAATATTCAGCTATGCTTGTATTTGTAACTACCTTATTATCAATAATAACTATACCAATTATCTCTAGAATATTAGGATCATAAAAGCAAGAACAATAATTTTTTGATAATAACTTTTATTATTTGCAAAAATGTTGTATAATTTAGTTGAATTTAAGAAAATGTAATGAGGTGTACTAATGGATTTAATTTGTCTTTGTAAAGGTGTGGAAAAAGATACTATAATTAATGCAATAAAAGATGGAGCAGATACTTTTGAAAAAGTAAGAGAAGCTACTGGAGCAGGCACAGGATTTTGTGGTGCTGGCAGATGTAGAGCTAGGATTGAAGCTTTAATCGAAGACAATAAATAAAGTAAAATAGGCTTTGGATTTATTCCAAAGTCTATTTTTATTTAGAATAATATCAAAATAAAAATTATATATAATCCACTGCTTAAATTATACAAATAATTTTGATTTTTTTAATTATTGAATATTCAGGGAATTCAAGCTTAGAGAGGGTTTAAAACTAATATTAATGCTCTAAATTCATAGAATATTAAGTATGAATCTAATTAATAATTATTATTAAATAAAAATAATTACAAATTAGATAGCTTTTTTGTTTTTTGTATGATATAATAAAGAAAAAAAGGGAGGGAACTTTATGTATAATAGAATAGAATTACCATATGATTTTAATTCACTAGAACCGTATATAGATGAAGCAACTATGAAAACACACTATGGAAAGCATCATCTAGCTTATGAGACTAATTTAAATAAAGCATTAGAAAATAATGAGGAATATACAAAAGGAAAAACATTAGAACAATTATTAAAGAACATTGATGAATTACCAGAAGGAATAAAAACAGCAGTTGTTAATAATGGTGGAGGAGTTTCAAATCATAACTTGTATTTTTCAATACTTTCTCCAAATGCGAAGAAGGCTCCAGAAGGTAAATTATTAGAAGCTATTAATAAAACTTTTGGTAGTGTAGATAACTTAAAAGAAGAATTAAATAATGCATCTATATCAATTTTTGGTTCAGGATTTGCATTTTTAGCTAAAGATAAGGAAGGAAACTTATCAATAGTTAAAAGACCAAATCAAAACTCACCAGCTATGGATGGTTTAGTACCAGTTATCGCTATTGATGTATGGGAACATGCATATTACTTAAATTATAAAAATTTAAGAGCTGATTATGTTAAGAATATATGGAATGTTATTGATTGGGGTAAGGTAGAAGAACTTTACGAAGAAGATTACAACATATAGACAAAAATAAATATAAAATAAAGCAAAAAGTGTATTAATAATACACTTTTTGTTTTTAATAATAAAGAATAAATAATCAATATATGGGAAAAATATAAATAACATTGTATTAGTGAAAGGAGAAAATATGTATAACAAGATTGAATTACCATTTGAATATAATGCTTTAGAGCCATATATTGATGAAGAGACAGTAAAGACTCATTATGGAAAGCATCTACAAACTTACGAGACTAATTTAAATAAGGCTTTAGAAGGGTATGAAGAATATACCAAGGGGAAAACTTTGGATCAACTTATTAAGAACCTTGCTGATTTACCAGAAGAAATAAGGACAGCTGTTGTTAATAATGGAGGGGGAGTATCTAATCATAATCTATACTTCTCTATATTATCTCCAAATCCTAAGAAAGCTCCAGATGGAAAACTTTTAGAAGAAATTAATAAAACCTTTGGAAGTTTAGAAAAGTTAAAAGATGAATTAACTAATGCTGCTATTACTCAATTTGGTTCAGGATATGCCTTTTTAGTAAAGGATAAGGATAGCAAACTATCAATAGTAAAAAGGGTCAATCAAAATTCACCTGTAATGGATGATTTAATACCTATTTTAACTATAGATGTATGGGAGCATTCCTATTACTTAAAGTATAAGAACTTAAGAGCAGATTATGTTAAAAATATTTGGAATGTCATAGACTGGGGTAAAGTCCAAGGTCTATATGAAGATTGTCATAACATTTAATTAATATATACAGTGAATTCTTTCTTATGAAAGTCTTTACTGTTTTTTTATTTAAAAATTTAAATATAGTAAAGTAGTATTATCGTGCAATATGAAATGAATAATGAAAAGACTCCTAAGAGAATTTTTAATTAGGCTGTTTGTGTAGTAGCCTTATAGTTATAGTATAATTAAGATAATAGTATTAATTAATAAGGAGAATAAATCAATGATTAATTTTGCGCATAGGGGAGCAAGTTCAGATTATCCAGAAAATACAATCCTTTCATTAAGAGAGGGAATAAATGCAGGTGCAAAAGGATTAGAAATAGATGTACACAAAAGTAAGGACAATAAATTAGTAGTAATTCATGATGAGGATATAGAGAGAACTTTTTTAGGAAAAGGATTAGTAAAGGACTATACTTTAGAAGAATTAAAATCCTTTAGAAATAGAAAAAAGTTATTTAGAGACAATGAAGAATGTCATATTCCAACTTTAGAAGAGGTATTAGAATTAGTTAAAGATAAGGAAATAGTACTTAATATAGAATTAAAAACAGATGTTATTCATTATGAGAATATAGAAGAAGATGTTGTAAACTTAATTAATAAATATGGAATAGGAGAGAAAATTATATTATCTAGCTTTAATCATGATTCTTTAAGGAAGGTTAAGAAAATAAGTAATATAAGAATTGGAGTTTTATACGAAAACCCTATAGAGAGTATAATTAGCTACGCTAAAAAATTAGGGGCTTACGCTATTCATCCAGATTTAAGATTAGTTTCTGAGAAATTAATTAAAGAAGCTCATAAAAATAATATAAAGGTAAATATTTTTACAGTAAATAATCCTATTTTTATGAGAATGCTTATAGCAAATAAGGTGGATGGCGCTTTTACAGATTATCCTGAATTATTAAAAGAAATTTTAGATGAGAGTTTATTATAGAAAGAATAGTCAAAAGTATAAAAAGATTATAATAAGGTGTAACATTTTAATTAAATAAGCTTTTATTATGAATATAGAGAAAAGTTTTTCAATATAATATAATAGAAATTTTATGGAGGAAAGCTATGATAAGCCGTAAAAGATATATTTCATTATCTCTAGAACTACACTTATTTTTTGCACGAATAATGAAAGAACATTCTTTGTTCTTAGAAGCAGGATTTACACCTAAAAACACTAAACTTTCTAAGGAAGCAGATAACTATAAGGTACAATTTGAAAAGATATTATTAGAAGCTGTTAAATTAAGTGAAGGTAATATTAGAAGGCGAGTATTAGAATCAGGTGAAATAGTTACAGACTATACTTTAAGTACTGAAAGGAAGACTGAATATTATACAGGCATAGAAATAAACTCAAAAATTACTGTTTTACAATCAATGTTAGATTGTAAGAGTGAGATGGAGTTCGATTCTAAGATGATGAGCTCTATAAAAAAACTTAATAACAAAGCTATAAAATTGTTAGATGGACTTATAGATTTAAAAACTAGAATTTTAAATGAAGTATTATCTTGTAAGCTATTTACTGGTAACTATCCATTACTTATTGAACATATTATACGTGAAGCTAAGCTATATCTTTCATATGTATATGATATTGAAAATAACGAGGATATTGATGAGAAAAATATCAAAGAACAGGAACTATTTTGGAACCAAATTATGATGGAGCATGCTTTATTTATTAGAGGATTATTAGATCCTAGTGAAGAGCAACTAATAGATACTTCAGATAAGTTTGCAAAAGAATATAAGGAGTTAATTGAAAAAGCAAAAAGTATGACTGATGCTACACTTTCAAATGTTACTAATGATACATTAACTGAAACTATTAAGTTAAGAGATTTTAAGAAGGCAGGAACAGTAGGAATAGAGGAATGTAAAATAAAATCTATAATTCTACCACTTCTAGCTGACCATGTATTAAGAGAAGCTAATCATTATATTAGAATATTAAAGGAACATAAAGAGGGTAAATAGGTTTCATATTTCAAATTATAAAAGGCTATTACAGAATTATTCTGTAATAGCCTTTTAAATTTACCTTTAATATGTATTTAAGTATTAAAGGTAAATGGTGATTACCATATTAAAAGAGTGATACAATTAATTAGAGGGTAATAAAAAGGGGGAGGATTAATATGAAAAATAATAAAGTTTGTCCAAAGTGTAGTAGTAATAAGATTCTAAGAATAGAAGGAACAACAGGGGTATATGGAGTGGGAAATAATATTCCAGCTGGTTTTTTTAAAAAATCTGTAAATGTATCTAGATATTTATGCTGTAATTGTGGATTTACAGAAGAATGGGTAGAGGATAAGTCAGATATAGAAAAGTTAATTAAAGAGTACGGAAATAAATGATAAAAGAATGAAAGTATAATGCATAGTGAAAAAAATGAAGAATAAAGAGGAGGTTTTGTATTGCAAAACCTCCTTTATTATGAAGATATTTATATAAAATCTAAGAAGATTTATATAATAATTCTTTCATTATTTTGCCTTGTAAAATACTATTATATTAAGGAAATATTAAAAAATCACACTTATATAGAAAATATTACCAATATATATTAAAATGGAAAAAGAGAAGAGTTTTTATAAAATAACTTTTTAATAAAATCAATTTATGTTGTTTTAATAAAATAAGGAAATTTTAAGATTTTGTTAAGATAAAGTTATATTGTTTCGTCTAGAATTAAAATATAAAGAACTGCAAATTAAGGGGGTAAATCATGAAGTCATTTTTAAAGAAGTTTTTCGTAGCTTTTATGGCAGTATTATTTTTTATGACATTGCCGTTAATGGATACGAAGGCTAGAGCAGAAGATAAGAAAGAAAGTTTTGATGTAAGAATCAGTTCAGGGATAGAAGGGAAGTTTAGAGCTTTAAAATATATTCCTATAACTGTTGAATTTACAAGTAATGAAAAGGATTTTAAAGGAGAAGTAGAAATAAGAGTTACTGGAAATGGTACTGGAAGCTATGATGCTTACAGTAAAGAAGTTTCGACTACTCAAGGAGAAGCTAGTAAGGTAGTTATACCTATTAAAATGTCAGAAGGAAGCAGTAAGATATCAGTTAACTTTGTGGAAAATGGCAAAGTATTATATGAAAAGAAGGGCTTAGTTTCTAGCGGAAGAGTTAGTGAAGCTAATTTGCTATTAGGAGTATTAACAGATGACCAAACAGGTTTATCTTATATTGGTAGCACTAGTTTTGAACTAAATCCTGACCAAAAGGGTGGAATTGAAAAGGTTAAGTTAGATGAAAACATAATTGGAGAAAATAACCTTAATATAGATGGCTTAGATGTAATAATTATAAATAATTACAATATGGCTAATTTAAAGGATGAACATTACACTACCTTAAATTCCTGGATTAATAGAGGTGGATTATTAATTATAGGTGCTGGAGCAAATGAAGGTAAGACTATAAATAATATTAATAAGGACTTCCTAAATATTAAATCATCAGGAGTTAAAGAGCAAAATATTAAAGTAGTAGATGATAGCTTGAATTTAATTACATCATCATTATTAGCTAATGAAGGAAAGGTTAAAGCTGGATCAAAGGAAAATCCATTAGCTTATTCTTTTAGTAGAGGTAAAGGTGAAATTATAGTATCAGCTTTTGATTTAGGTACAGAACCATTAATATCATCTAAAGATGCAGGTAAATTTTTAAGCACTCTATTAGTAAGTAAAATTAGTGAGCTTTATAATAAAAATTATTTTGGCGGTTTTTATCAAAACACATATAGAATTCAAGAAATTTCTAGTAATATTCCAATAAATAATATAGTAGGAACAACTCCATTATTAGTAGTACTTGCTATATATGCAATAGTAATTGGAATAGCTTTATATATTATATTGAAAAAGCTAAATAAAAGAGACTTAACTTGGATTATGGTACCTGCAATATCAATAATATTTGCAGTAGTTATTTACTTTATGGGTTCTTCAACAAGAGTTAATGATATTGTTTTAAATCAAAATAGTATTATTAAAGTTGATAAAAATGGTAAGGGAACTGCAAAGGGATATCTAGGTATTGGAACAAAATATAAAGATGATGTAAAAATAGAAAAACCTGAAGATTTAACTATGAATTATTTAATTAATGATAATTACTATTATGGTGGTCAAGAAGAAAAGATAAGTAACAAATTAAGAGTTAAGACAACTTATAGTGGTAATAATTCATATTTTACTTTTGAAGACAGTGATGCTTTAGATATGAAGAGTTTTGAGATTATAGGTAAGGAACAAGTACTTCCAACTATAGAATCTTCTTTCAATATTAATGAAGGTAATTTAGTGGGTAAAGTAAAAAACACTCTAGGATATGATATAGAAAAGTTATTACTTGTTACAGGTACTAGTGTTTGGGATCTTGGAAATGTAGAAAAAGACGAAGAAAAAGATATAAGTAGCAAAGCTATAGCAAGTTCTTATGGACTACAATCTTATTCAGATACCTTAAGTCAAAATTACTATAATGCTAGATGGAATAATAAAGATAGCTTAAAGAGTAAAGAGTATAAGAATATTTTAAGAAATGCAACTATGATAGGAGTTGCTGCAGAAGAATTAGCTTCAGATAAGGATGTTAAGTTAATTGCAATTACTAATATTCCAATGGACTATAGTGTTAATTTTGAAGGTAAGTCAATTAGTAAGTTTGACACTACAGTAATAATTCAAGATGCTGAAATTGACTTTAAAGATAAGGATGGTAATTATAACTTCCCAGAGGGATATTTTAATCCAGAAGTAGATGGTACTTCAACTAATGTTGGTGTAGATGAATACAATGGATATATTTACGGTAATGGGGAAATAGTTTTTAGATTTGATATACCTACTAATATTGAAATAGTAGATTTAAAGATAAAACAAGGTGTAGATAGGTATGGTAACGGAGCTTCAAATACATCTGAAAAATATATTTACAATTATAGTACTGATAGTTATGAAAGAATATACATGGGCCAAGGTTATGAAAATTTAAAGAATGTTTCTGACTATGTTGAAAATAACTCAATTAAAGTTAAGTACGTTGTAGATGATTTAAAAGGCCAAGAAACTTTACCAAGAATTTCTGTTAAGGGGAGGGAAAAATAATGCTAGTTATAAAGAACCTTGAGAAATCTTATGGTAACTTCAAAGCATTAAATGGAGTAAATCTAGAAATAAAAAAAGGCGAGATTTTTGGATTTATAGGACCAAATGGTGCCGGTAAGAGTACTACTATGAAGATAATTTCTGGACTTCTTTCAGCTGATAGTGGAGAAGTTTATGTAGATGGAATAGATGCAATTAAAGATAATAAAGCATTAAAAGATAAAATAGGCTATATGCCAGACTTCTTTGGAGTTTATGATAACTTAAAGGCTATTGAATACTTAGAGTTTTATGCTTCTATATATGGAATACTTGGAGATGAAGCTAGAGAATTAGCTATGGATTTATTAGAATTAGTAAATCTTCAGGACAAATGGGATGCAAATGTAGATGGATTATCAAGAGGAATGAAGCAAAGACTTTGTCTTGCTAGATGTTTAGTTCATAATCCGGAGCTTTTAATATTAGATGAACCTGCCTCAGGTATGGATCCAAGAGCTAGATATGAAATGAAGGGGATATTAAAGAATTTAAGAGAAATGGGAAAGACTATAATAGTATCTTCTCATATATTATCTGAGCTTGGTGAAATATGTACTAGAATAGGAATAATAAAAAATGGTTCTATAGTTTGTGAAGGAACTGTAGAAGAAGTAACGCTTATGGCATCAGGTACTGCCCCTATTAATATAACTGTAATGGAAGATGCAGATAAGGCTATTTCAATCTTAAGGGAGATACCAGAAGTAAAGGAAATGTCTGTAGATGAAAATAAGATTACTGCAGCTATAGTTGGAGGAGATAAGGAAGCTAGAGATTTATTAAAGACTTTAGTTTCTAAGGATATTCCTGTTATAAGCTTTAGTAGAGCAGCAGGTAATTTAGAAGAAGTATTTATTCAAATTACTGAGGAAAATAAATAAAGAGGGGGGAAGTAATATGAAAATAAATCCAGTTTTAAGAAATGAAAGTAAGCTTACTGTAAGAACACCTAGATTTACAGTAATGCTATTAATATATGTAGCTGTTTTATCTGCTGGAGCACTAATATTTTATAACTCATATAGTAGTGAAATATATGCTTCAGGAATAAATATGCAAGGATCAATCACACTATATATAATTATGGCTGTTATTCAAGCAGTATTACTAATGTTTATAGTACCATCATTAATAGCAACTTCAATTTGTTCTGAAAGGGAAAAGCAAACTTTAGATATACTTTTATCTACTAGATTAAGTCCCCTTCAAATTATCTTAGGGAAGCTATCAGCATCCTCCTTAAAGGTAATAATGTTAGTAGTTTGTACAATACCTCTATATGCTATTTGTGGTTTAATTGGAGGAGTTAAGCTTAGCAATATTTTAGTGCTAGTAGGCTATTTTATAGTTTGTACTATTTTTGTTGGATCTTTAGGTGTGTTAGTATCTAGTTATTCTAAAACATCTAAGGCAGCTACAGCATTAACTTATGGATTAGTTCTCTTTATATTTATTGGTACATTAATTATTGCTTATGTATTACTATTTTTAAAAACCTTTAGAGGTGGATATATGGGTAATACTATAGAGTTTTCACCAATAATATATTTAAGTCCAGCAGTTGGCTTCTTTACATTATTATCAAATCAAGTTGGCTTTGGAGATATGATGTTTATTTCAAGTCAATCGGGAATATATCATCATTCTGAATATATATCAGTAGTAATTCAATTAGTCCTAAGTACAGTATTTATACTTTTCGCAGCTAGAAAGCTTAATCCATTAAATGAAAAGAAAATGTCTAGAAAGAAAAAGGTAAAGGCTAAGAAGAAAGTAAAGGAGTAGAGCTATGAATTCTTTAAATAATGAAATAATCACCTTTATTAAAAAGGCATCAAAAAGAATTAAAGCAAACTTTATACTTAATTTAAGTGTAGTAGGCATTAAGTACCTACTATGCTTAAATTTCTTGATTTTATTAACATCATTATTTATTACTATTCCATATGTAGAGGAAGTTACTATAGGGATATTAGTAATAGGTATAATAGCAATAATTATTTATGGAGCCTTTAAAGCACCTAAGGATAAAGAGGTTGCTTTAATAGTAGATTCAAAGGGATTAAAAGAAAGAGTTACTACTTCATTAGAGCTTATAAATCACGATGATGAAATAACAATAGCTCAGAAAAAAGATACAGTAAATTATATTAAAAACTATAATTTAAAAGAAAATTTAAAGATAAAGACAGAAAAAAAGCAAGTTCTTGTAGTGATAGCTTTATTAGCAATGTGTATATTAACAGCTTTTATTGATACTTCAGCTAAAAAAGAAGCTAATAATATAAGAGAATTTAATAAATATCAACAAGAGTATATTAAAAAAGTTGAAAAAGAAAAGAAAAAAGTAGATAAGTTAGAAGATTTATCAGAAGAAGAAAAAGAAGCTATTAAAAAGATCCTTGAAGATGCAAAGAAGGAATTAAAAGAAGCTGACAAAAAGCTTGATGTTAATAAGACATTAGAAAGAATGGAAAAGAAGCTTGAAGAAGCTAAGAATCAAGCAAAAGACGAGAAAAGTAAAGAAGCTATGGAAAATATGCAGAAGAATTTACTAGATAAGTTTAATAAAGATAAAGAAGAAAATGCTAAGAAAGATTTAAATAAATTAACTAATGAATTATTAAAGAAGAAGGAATCTAAAGATTTAGCTGAAGCTATATTATCAAAGGATAGTAAGGAGCTAGAAAAAGCTTTAGGAAATTTAAAGAAATCCTTGGGGAATATGAGTTCAAGTGAATTAAATAATTTATCTAAAGCTTTAGCAAGTGCAGCTGAAGGTATGGATGATGAAGGCTTAAAAGAAGCTTTAGAATCAGCTTCAGATTCAGTTTTAGATGGTAAGCTTGATGCCGAAGCCTTGAAGGAAGCACTAGAAAATGCTCAAAAGAATGGTGAAGGTAAAAAAGGAGAAGGATCTAATAAAGGTGAAGGTTCTGGAGAAGGCGAAGGAGAAGGCTCTGGAGAAGGAGACGGATCTGGAGATGGCGAAGGCCAAGGAGAAGGAAATGGTCAAGGACAGGGCCAAGGGAATGGTCAGGGTCAAGGAAATGGAACAGGTCAAGGATGGAATACAGGAAGTAGCGAAGGCGAAGAAAATGATATAGATAATAAAAAGGGAGAACAAGTTTATATTCCAGGAAGAGATACTGGCAATGATGGGAATTTAACTGGAAATAAAAATGAAGATGGTGACTCTCAAAGTATAGATTCGCAAAATGGATTTAACTTAGATGGAAGTAAAGTAGATTATGATAAGGTTATTGGAGATTATACTAATAGTGCCTTAGAAGGTACAAATAATAGTAATCTTCCTGAAAGCTTAAAAGATCTTATAAAAGAATATTTCCAAGGATTAAACTAAGGGGTGAAGAAAATGGAAGTAAATGAAAAAGATATATTAGAAGTTTCTGAGAAAATTAAAAGATGTGAAGAAGAAATTTCAAAAGGGATAATAGGCCAAAAAGATATAATAAGAAATGTGTTAATAGCAATCTTTGCTGATGGTAATGTACTACTTGAAGGTATGCCAGGTATGGGGAAAACTCAGCTTGTTAAGACTATTGGGAAGGTTTTAAATTTAAAATTTTCAAGAATACAATTTACACCAGACTTAATGCCTGCTGATGTAGTAGGTACTAATATAGTAGTTAAGGAAGGGGATAATACCTTATTTAAGTTTGAAAAAGGTCCAGTATTTACAAACCTTCTATTAGCAGATGAAATAAATAGAGCAACACCAAAGACTCAATCTGCTTTACTTGAAGCCATGGGAGAAAAGACAGTTACTGTTGGTAAAACAACATATGAGATGTCAAAGCCTTTTATGGTTCTTGCAACACAAAACCCTATTGAGCAAGAAGGAACTTATCCATTACCAGAAGCTCAATTAGATAGATTTTTATTTAAACTTAATGTAGATTTTCCAAATCTTCAAGAGTTAAAGGAAATTATGGATTTAACATTAACTAACGATAAGGTTAATTTAACTTCAGTTCTTGAAGGTGATGAAATAATAAGAATAAGAGATATTATTAAGGAAATAAAGCTTGCTGATGCAGTTAAGGAATATGCATTAAAGCTTATACTTGCAACTCATCCAGAAATAGAAGAGGGTGCAGAAATTACTAAAAGATATGTTGAAGCTGGTGCAAGTCCAAGAGCAGCTCAAGGTATTATAAGTGGAGCTAAGGTTAGAGCTGTTATGGAAGGTAGATTAAATGTTTCCTTTGAAGATATTAAAGCTTTAGCTTACCCTATTTTAAGACATAGAATAATTCTTAACTTTGATGCTATTACAGAAGGCTTAACAGAGGAAAGTATTATAGATAAGATACTAGAAGATTTAAAGGTTGTGTAGATAATGGGGGAAAGATTATTTAATGAGGACTTCTTTAAAAAGCTAAATAAGATCAATATGCATATTAATTTAAAGCTTTCCTCTGGAACTCAGGGAGGAAGAAAGTCTAAGGCTAAGGGAGTATCTGTTGAGTTTTCTGATTATAGAGAATATGCCCCAGGAGATGACTTTAGAAGAATAGATTGGAATGCTTATGGAAGATTTGATAAGTTTTTTATTAAAGTTTTTATGGAAGAAAGAGAAGGTGTATTTAATTTCTTTATAGATAAGAGTAAATCTATGGATTATGGTGAATCAAGTAAGAAAGATACTGCCTTAAAAGCAGCTGCAGCTTTAAGTTATATTGCTTTAAATAACTTAGATAGAGTAAATATTTCAACTATGGATAGTGGAGAAATAGATAGTATGAAATCAGCAGCAGGTAATAAAGCTTTTAGAAGAATATTAAAGGAACTTGAAGATATTGAGTTTAATGGAAGTACTGATTTAACAAAGAGTATAAAAAGAAGGCCCTTATCTCCAAGAGGTGTATCTATAGTAATATCAGATTTCCTAAATAATCAAGGTACATCTAATCTTGAAGATGCTTTAAAATACTTAGCTTTTAAGAAGCAAGATATTATTTTACTTCAAATATTATCTGAAGAAGAAATTAACCCGGATTTTAATAATGAAATCACTTTTATAGATTCTGAAACTGGTGAAAATGTAAAGATGAGTATTACACCCAATATTATTAAAGAGTATAAGTCTATGTTAAAGTCATATAACAAATCTATTGAATCTTTAGCTAGAAAGTATGGTGGGAAATTTATTAGTGTAAGCTCATCAATGGAAATAGAAGATATTATTTTAGGTGAGTTTAGTAAGAAAAGAGTATTGTACTAGGGGGATGATGTTATGGGATTTACTAATTTATGGCCATTATTTTTATTAATAACTATTCCTCTTTTAGTACTACTTTATATATTGAAGAGAAAGTATAGAGAAGAGGTTATATCTTCAACCCTTTTATGGAATGAAGTATATAAAAATACTAGAGCTAATACACCTTGGGAAAAGCTTAGAAAAAATATAATGTTATTACTTCAAATAATAATACTATTATTACTTATTTTTAGTTTAATGAAACCATTTTTAAATTTTGGAGGCAAAAGCTATAAAAATATTATTTTATTAATAGATAATACAGCTAGTATGAGTGCAGAATATGGAGATGGTACAAGACTTGAAGAAGGTAAAAAACTTGCTAAGGAGTTTTTAGCTTCAACTAAGGATGATACTAATACCTATATTATTTCTTATGATGGTGATAGCAAATTACTTCAAAATGGAGATTTTAATAAAGAAATTTCAAATGAGATAATTTCAGAGATTTCTCAAAGCTATAATACTGGTGATATAAGTGAAAGCTTATCCTTCATTAAGGCTATAGGAGAAGGAATAGAAGAAGAATATGAAGTTATAGCATTTACAGATAAAGACTTTTCTTTAGGCGATGTTAATGGAAAAATAGTTTCTTTAGCAAACTCTGGAGTTAATGCTTCTATAGATAATGTTTCACATAAGTTTTTAGAAGATAAGGTAAGGGTAATAGCTACTGTTACTAATAGAGGTTCAGGAGATTATGCAGGAGACTTTTCTCTTTATGATGGTGAGGAATTGCTTTCAGTAACTTCTTTAGAACTTAAAGAAAGTGAAAGTAGAACCTTAACTTTTGATTTACCGACTATTAAATCAGAAGTTCTAAAGGGAGAGCTTTCTAGAAAAGATATGATTCTAGAAGATAATACTTATAATCATGTAGTTGGAAAGAAAAAAGTGAACAAGGTTTTAATAGTTACTGAGCAAAACTTATTCTTAGAAAAAGCCTTTAGTAGCATAGAAAATACAGAGGTATATAAAACTAATAGCACTTCAAATTTAACTAGTGCAGATAAGTATGATTTATATGTTTTTGATAATGTAACTCCAGATGTTATGCCTAGTGAAGGAAGTTTACTATTTATAAATCCATCTTCAAATGAATACTTTAATGTTATTTCAGGTGGAGAAGGTGGAGAAGCTAAAGCAGTTATAGGAGAAGTATCTAAATATTTAGAAGACACAACCTTTACTGCAGCAAAGTATAATTCTATAGAAATACCTTACTATGGAAGAGGTTTTTTAAATATAGATGAGGATTATATAGGATTTAAAGGGGAAGTAGATGGAAGAAAGATTGCAGCGTTATCCTTTGACCTTCATGATAGTGATTTCCCATTAAAGAAGGAATTCCCTATATTAGTTTATGACCTTGGAGAAAATATGATTTCTAGTGGAATGGTGTATAAGAGTAACTTTAAGGCTGGAGATAAGATTATAGCTAGAGGTCTGTCTTCAGAAAATAATATTTTATTAACATATCCAAATGGTGAGACCTTAGATTTAAAATCTGGGGATGAAGTTAAAGAAGATAATCAGCTTGGAGTATATAAGCTAAATGTATTAGAAGAAAAGGAATTATTTTCAGTAAACTTCCCATCAGAAAAGGAAAGCAATACTTCTATAAGTAATATAAGTGAAAGTGAAAATATAGTAAAAGCTAAAGCTGATTTAAAGAGAGGCTTAAATATTTCACCACTTTTAATACTACTTGCAATGGGAATAGTAGCTTTTGAATGGATAATGTATAAGAGAGGAAACTAGAGGAGGCAAGGAATATGAAGATTGAAATAGGAAACCTATATTTTTTAATATTAATCCCAGTAATTTTTGCCTTTATGTACTATAGCTATAAGAAATATAAGCCATGGAGTAAAAATGAAATATTTATCTTTATAAGTAGGATAGTGATTTTTACTTTATTAATATTAGCCTTTGGAAATATAACTATTAATTTAAAAGGTAGAAATATATCAACTGTATTTCTTTTAGATGTCTCTGATAGTATTGGAGATTTTGAAGAGTCCGGGAAGGATTTTATTAATACTGCTATTGAAAATATACCTTCAGGGAATAAGGCATCAGTAGTTTTATTTGGTGATAATTCAAAGATAGATAAGGTACTAAATAAGAAGAAGACTTATAAGACATTAAATGAAAATCCTGTAACTACAGCAACTAATATTCAAGAAGCTGTAGAAAGTGCATTAAGTCTTTTTGAAAGAGGTGGCTCAAAGAGGATAGTTTTAATTACTGATGGTGAAGAAAACCAAGGTGATATATTAAAATCTATACCTTTAATAAATGAGCAGAAAATAGATTTTAAGGTTTATAAGGTAAGTGGTGAAAAGGGAAATGAAGTTTATGTAGATAGTGTTAAAGTACCAGATAATATAGCTGTTGGCGAAGAGTTTTCAGTTTCTATAGATATAAGATCTAACTATGCTACAGATGCAAAACTTACTTTATTTTCTGGTAGAAATAAGGTAGGAGAGCAAGAAGTAAAGATACAAAAAGGGAAAAATACCTTTGTATTTAAAGATAAGCAAGCTTCAGGGGGCTTTAAAGGATATAGAGTATTAATAGAAGCAGCAGATGATACTAATAAGGCAAATAATGAATATAGCACCTTTACTAATGTAATGGATAAACCGAATATTTTAATAATCAATGGTATTAATGGAGATTCAACAGCTCTTGAAGGAATATTATCAAATTCTGGGGCTAATATAAAGAAAATAACTGCGAGTTCTTCTCCAAGTACATTAAATGAATTATTAGAGTATAAGACAATAGTATTAAATGATGTTCATAGAGATGATTTAACTAATGGATTTATGGATAATATAGAGGCCTATGTTAAGGATTATGGTGGTGGGCTTATTACCTTTGGTGGTGAAGACTCTTATGCTCTTGGAGGATATAAAGATACTTCACTAGAAAAAGTATTACCTGTATATATGGATAAGAGAGGTAAGAATGAAGTTCCTGCTATAAGTATTAACTTAATTATAGATAAATCAGGAAGTATGAGTGCCGAAGGTGGAGGAGTAAGTAAACTTACCTTAGCAAAAGAAGCTGCTATGAAGGCCTTAGAAAACTTAAGAGAAGTAGATGAAATTTCAGTAATTGCCTTTGATGATACTTATGATGTTGTTGTACCACTTCAAAAGGTGGGAGATAAGGATGAAATCAAAGAACTTATTTCTGGAATACAAATCAGAGGTGGAACTTCAATATTCCCAGCTCTGCAAAAGGGATATGAGATGCAGGTAGAAAGTTCTGCAAAGATAAAACACACTATATTATTAACTGATGGTCAAGATGGATATAGTTTTGATAATTATGCAAGCTTACTTCAAGGATTTAATGATAATAATGTTACTTTATCTACAGTAGCTGTAGGGGAAGGTGCTAATAGTGATCTTTTAGCACAATTAGCATCAATAGGAAGAGGAAGAAGTTATTATACTGATATATATACTGATATTCCAAGAATATTTGCAAAGGAAGTATTATTATCAGCTGGAACTTATATAATTAATGAAGAATTTACACCTAAAATATTAAGTAACCATGAAATATTATCAGGCGTTAAAACTTCAGATGGAATTCCAAGCCTTTTAGGATATATAGGAACTTCTATTAAGGAAAATGCAGTAGAAATATTAAGTTCTAGCCATGATGAACCAATATTAGCTGCTATGCAATATGGAATAGGTAGGACAGTTAGTTTCACTTCAGATATAAATGGACAGTGGAGTAAGAATTATTTAGCTTGGGAATATGGACCACAGCTTATTAAAAACATGGTTTACTTTACTATTCCTAAGTATGGAGAAGATGGATATTTAAATATTACTCAAGAAGGAAATGAAGCTAAAATAGAGTTTTATAATGATAAGATATCTAAGGATGCAATAGTTAATGGAGTATTTAATGGAGAAAATGGAGAAGAAGGAAGCTTTGAATTATCACAAGTTGAACCTGGAAAGTTTGAAGCAAAAGTTCCATTATCATCATTAGGATTCTATAACTTTAGTGTAAGAGAAGAAGAAAGTGGAGAAGTGAGGAATACCTATAAGGGAGCCTTTGCCCTTCAATATTCTGATGAATATAAGTTTAACACTAATGCAGAAAAGTTAGATGTAATAGTAAAGGAAACTAAGGGTAGCTTTATAAATAAACCAGAGGAAGTCTTTGAAGGCAAGCTTGAAAGGGATTATAAGAAGATTAACTTAACTACACCACTTCTATTAATAGCAATTTTATTACTTATGCTAGATATTGCATATAGAAGATTAAACTTTAATTTAGTATCTTTCCTAAATAAGAAAAAACTTAAGGTTAAGAAAGATAAAAAAATAAAGGAAAAGGAAGTAGTAAAGAATAGTAAAAATAGTATTACTGAAAAAACTTCAAAATCAAATGAAGTTCCAGCTTCTAAAGTTATTTTAGAAGAAAAACAAGCAATAAGAGATAAGGCTAAAGCTGAATTAACTGAAGAGATAAAGAAGGAAGCTAAGAAAGAAAAGAGTAATAAGAAATCAAATAAAACTTCTAAGAATGAAGAGAAAAAATCTTCTTCAATAGATACTAGTGCCTTACTTAAAAAGAAAAGTGATAGAAAGAAAATATAATTGGTGGCTGTCTCCTAAGTGATTTTTAATCACTTAGGTGTACAGCCTACTTTATTGTTTTTAAGTAAACTGATACCTAGAGACTAGGCACTTATAAAAAGTGTTTAAGTCTATAGGTATTTTTTATATAATTAAAGTATTATTTTAATATATAGTTTAAAGGTGAAAGTGAGGTGTAGTACTGACGCACAATTAAAAATTAATAATGAATAATTTTTAATTTGGCTGTTTGTGCGACAGACTTAATTATGAATATACAGATATTTGGAACTAAAAAGTGTTTTGATACTAAAAAGGCTGAAAGATTTTTTAAAGAACGAAGAATAAAGTATCAATTAATAGATATGAAGGAAAAGGGTATGAGTAAGGGGGAGTTATCATCAGTTAAAACTGCTATTGGCATAAATGAACTTATAAATACTAAGGCAAAGAATTATATAAGATCTAATTTAGGGAATGTAAGAAGTACTGAGATTAAAGAAGGGATATTATTAAAGGATCAAACTTTAATTAATACACCAATTGTTAGAAATGGAAGAAAAGCAACTGTAGGTTTTAAGGCGCAAGTTTGGGAAGAATGGATTAATGAAGGTAAATAGACCTGTATATAAAATTAATATAATATTTAAATACGATAATATTAAAAAATGGTGCTGTCTCACAATGAAAAATTAAGAACTAAATCAGTAATTCTTAATTTTTAGTTTTTAACTCTTAATTTGGGCTGTTGGTGTGACAGCCCTATTTTCATATGGATAAATGAGATATATTTTTATATAGCCTTTTTATAATACTGACTAAAACTTAAAAGAAAGTTAACAATTATAGCGTTATTGAATTATAAAAATTAATATGATAGTATTTCTCCTTGGATATAGAAAGGGAGAGGTAGCAGTGAAAAATAAAATAATAACAAACACACTAATATTCATTTTTATAATTTTATTTGTGAATTTATTTAAAACAATTTTTGGACCAGGAAATGTTCTAATAGGCGTAACTATAATTACTATGGCATTAGTTCTTATGGAAGTAGATTTAACTATAACGCCAGTTGGTAATTTTTTTAAGATATTATTTTTAAATTTATTTAGTCTAATATTTTCTGTTTTATCAATTCAAAATGTATGGATTGGAATTATATTAAACTTTATTGGACTATTTACAATAGGATATTTGCTTAGTGGAAACTTAAAAAAATCTATGGTAATCCCCTTTGGTTTACAGTATTTCTTTATGATTTTTTATCCTGTTGAGGGAAGTGACTTAATAAATAGATTCTTAGCATTAATAGCTGGAACTATATTCATAATGATAATTCAATTCATTGTAAATAAAGATAAAATAATTAAAACTGGCACTAAGGTAATAAACAATATTAGTAACAATATTTTAATTAAGATAATAGCAATACAGAAAAATGAAAGCTTTGGGAAAGAAAATTTTGCAATTTCAGAATCAATAAATTACTTAAAGAGAGTTATTTATGATAAAAGAGTGGACAACTATTATCTAACAAAAGATGGAATATTAACAACAGATATTTTATGGGCACTTGAGAGGATAAATTTACTTTTAGATAATATTAGTGAATTAGAAAATAGAAGTGACTATAGTGACTTATTAAATGATGTATATAGTGAAGTTGAAATAATAAAAGATAGAAATTTAAGTTTAGAAGATATAGATAAAATAAAGTCTCATATTAATAATCAAAAAGTAAGGTATGAATATGTTAATGAGTTTGTTGACATAATGACCATTCTTTATAAGAAAGTTGAAAGTATAGATATTATTGATAATAAGGAAAAAAATAATATAAGAAAAGAATGTGAAGTTCCACACCATTTTCACAAGAGATTTGTTCATAAAAGTAATTTAAAAATTGATTCGGCTAAAGTCAGGTATGCCATAAGATTAGCAATAGTAGGGTCAATTACTGTATTTATAGCAAAATTATTCAATTTATCTGAAGGAAGATGGATGTGCTTTACAATTTTCTCTTTAATTCAGCCATATTCTGAAGTATCAAATAGTAGGGTAAAGGATAGAGTAATAGCAACTATAATTGGTGGAATAATTGTATTAATATCTTTCTCAGTTATTAGAAATCAAACTGCAAGATCTGCTATTATTCTATTAGCTGGATATTCGGATTCCTTTTCAAGAAATTATAGGGAGAAGATGATATGTGTAACAGTATCAGCAGTTGCTTCAGCAGCAATGGCTGGTGGAACTATTGATTTAGTAGTTAAAAGAATATTATTTGTAATGATAGGTGCAAGTTTAACAGTAATTGCTAACAAGTTTATTTTCCCATATAAGATTGATGATATGAAGAAGTATCTTATTGAAACATATAATTCTTTAATAAAACAAATGAAGTATGATATTAAAGAAACCCATAATGATTATAGTGTAAGAAATCTTTATCTAATTACAGGATTTATAGATGATAAGATGAAATTATCAATGGAGTTAGCTAAGGAAGAAAAAAACAGCTTTATAGTAAAAAATAGAATAAGAGTGAGCGATATTTATAAGTCATTAGTTAATATTAAAAATTAAAATTACTATTTTGTAGCAAAAGTACATAGATAGAAATATTTATATAGTAATAGCAATAAAATAGGGAGAAAAACCATATGCAAATGATGGATATGCTTTTTAGAGGACTTATGGGAGGTCAAATGGGTGGCGGAATGCCTAATATGGGTGGCATGCAAAATCCAATGGGTGGCTCAGGTGGAAATCCTCTTATGAATATGCTTTTAGGTTCAATGATGGGCGGAATGGGAGGACAAAGGCCAGGACAAAACCAAGGAAATAATCCATTATCCATGCTTATGAATGGTATGGGCGGAATGGGTGGAATGGGAAATGGAACAGGCCAAGGCAATGCAGGCAATCAAGGCAATGGAATGAATCAATTATTAAGTATGCTTATGGGTGGCGGAATGCCAGGGCAAAATAATATGAATGGAAATATGAATAGTAATATGAATGGTGATATGAATAGTAATATGAACAATCCATTGTCCATGCTTATGAACGGTCTTAATCCTCAGCAAGGTCCTCAAGGTAATATGGGATCTCAAGGCCAGCAAGGGACTAACAGAAATAACAGTATGGATATGAACCAGCTAATAAGTATGCTTATGGGTGGAAATCAAGGTATGCCAAGTAATATGAATAACAATAATAGTAATAATGGTAATATGAATAGCAATAATGGTAATGCTGCTCAACAAATGGATCCACTTTCAATGTTACTAAATTCCATGAATGGTGGAATGGGAAATAATAATAGTCAAATGAATAGTAATCAAGGTAATAATGATGGAAGAAGATCTTCAAGACATCATAGAAGAAGATAAAAGGTGTGCTAGCGCATGATTAAGAATTAAAAATGAATAATGAATAATTAAGGAGAAAACTCCTATAGGAGTTTTTGAAATTAAATTGTTTTTGGTAATTTGAATTAAATTACCCAAGGTGAATGTTCAGTTATAATAAAAATTATTATTTACATTAATGTGGCTGCCTTTGGGCAGCTATATTTTACTTAACATAATATATTTACTTAACATAATAGTTTAATGGATAATTTACACTTTAAGACTTTATAATATTTTAAGGTGAAATTCCTTTGAAAAGTAAAGTATATAAATTGAAATTATATTTAATAAATCATAAATAAAAATACTTTATTATTTTCTTAAGAAATGGTATTCTATATAATCGAGGATGAAAGTCTACAAACAAAAGACAAAATATAGATATAAATATATAGAGGAGAGTAAAAAGTATGGATAAGAATTTGACAAAAGATATGACAACCGGAAATCCTGTGAAACTTATATTATTATTTTCAATACCATTACTTATAGGGAATATATTCCAACAATTTTACAGTATGGTAGATACAATAATAGTAGGGAGATTTGTAGGGGTAGATGCCTTAGCAGCCGTTGGGTCTACTGGATCTATGGCATTTTTAATAAATGGCTTTGTTGTTGGACTATCTAGTGGATTTTGTGTTTTAATATCTCAAAGATTTGGAGCTAAGGATGAAGATGGGCTTAAAAAAGCTACATCAAGTGCTTTAGTATTATCTTTAATAGCAACTATTATAGTTACAATAATAAGTATGGTTTCTGCTAGACCACTACTTACTTTAATGAATACTCCAGATAATATAATAAATGATGCTTATACATATATTATAATTATTTATGCAGGTACTATTGCAACTGTTGCTTATAATATTTTAGCAAGTATATTAAGAGCTTTAGGAGATAGTAAGACTCCATTATATTTCTTAATAATAGCGTCTATTTTAAATATAGTTTTAGATATAGTATTTATAGTTAACTTTAATATGGGAGTAGCAGGAGCAGCATATGCAACTATTATATCTCAGGCAGTTTCAAGTATTTTATGTTTAATATATACATATAAGAGATATAAGATATTAAGACTTAAAAAAGAAGACTTTGAAGTTAAGAAGAGAGTTTATATAAAGCATTTAAAAATAGGTATTCCAATGGCACTACAATTTTCGATAACTGCTCTTGGAATTATGACAGTACAAGGTGCCTTAAATGTATTTGGTTCTACAGTAATTGCAGCATATACAGCAGCTTCTAAAGTATTACAAATAGTAATGCAGCCAGCAATTACTTTTGGAGTAACAATGGCAACTTATTGTGGACAAAATTTAGGAGCAAGAAACTATGAACGTATAAAAGAAGGCGTAAAGAAATGTATTCAAATATCTATAGTAACTAGTATTATTGCAGGGCTTATATTAGTTTTCGGTGGAAAGTTCTTCGTAGGGTTATTTATAAGTAATCCAGATGCAGCTATATTAGCTTATGCACAAGAATGTTTAAATTACGCAGCAATATTCTTTATTCCTTTAGGATTAATATTTATATATAGAAATGCCCTTCAAGGAATGGGCGAATCCTTTGTTCCTATGATGGCAGGAGCTTATGAACTTATAGCAAGGGCAATAGTTGCATTTACATTACCTAAATTTATAGGATATACAGGAATATGTTTATCTGATCCTATAGCTTGGCTTGCAGCAGCAATTCCATTAGGACTTTATTATCATAAAAAAATGAAAACTATAGCAAATTAATAATGTGCAAAGCTTGTTGAGAAGAATTAGAAAGTAAAGAAATAGTTATTATAAATTAATTTTTAGTATTATAGAAAATTGAATATTTAAATAGTAGATGATTATAAAGGTAGAATAGTTAATACTTTATAATCATCTATTTTTTATTTTATAGTTAAATTAATAAAATTTAATAAAAAGGATAAATTTTGATTAATATATTGAACATTTATTTGGATTATCATAGAATTATAGGTAGTATATGTAAATTGGTAGGTGGACTATTTTTC